>ERZ778018.91-NODE-91-length-191444-cov-47.934066_pt1 | contig 191444 bp, 183 predicted proteins | sample MGYA00375748_ERZ778018 | MGnify/ENA primary metagenome ERZ778018 (study PRJEB29350, sample SAMN05509839) | bioreactor metagenome | biome: bioreactor; material: wastewater | place: South Africa: University of Cape Town | collected 2014-04-22 ... | reverse complement strand
ATTTTACTATATTTGTTAACAAAGGATTGTGAGTTTTTTCACAGTCTGACGTTGTGCGAAAGGCTATGAAGACACCGTATATTAATTAATATTGACAAAATGAAAAAAATTGCAACCTTATTTATGTTTGTTTTGTTTCTTTTCACATTCTTAAATTGTAGAAATGAAGAAAAACAAAATTTAGACATCTCAGTTTCTGGTAAAGTTACAAATCAAAATGGCACTGCTGTTCCTAATGTAAAAGTACATGCTCACAGAGGTAAAATTGGTAATTATGCACCTACAATTTACTCCGATTATGAATTTGTAACTACAGATAGTAACGGTAATTATAAATATACTGTAAAAAATGATACATATATGTATAAAATTTGTTGTGAAGTTCCAAGTGGATATACTACTGTAACACCTGGCTGTAAAGAAGTTGACCATAGTATAATTGACAGTCACACCGTTCCAAATGTAATAAATTTCACTTTGAAGAATTAGCACTTCGCACAATAACTAAGTTTTCGTTGCGTGCGAAGCACGAACAATGAAAACCCTGTTGAACGGAAGCTTCGGGAGCTTTTTCAGCATTATGGGTTTATCGACGAAGGATTTTAGAGATTTACAGGAGACTTCTAGAAGAGTTTTTTTTTGTGACTAATATTGGTGGTTTTTCTTGGTTTTATCGTGTTTTCCTTCACTTTCGGGCATAAAGTCCCTTACCCAAAATGCTAGATTTTTGGCTTTTCAAAGTTTTGGCTCATCTCCAAAAACCAAAGGGGCGGACCGCGCAAATCGAACGTTGCAACCGTTATCAAATTCCCAACTCTGCAGCAATTACATTTCGGCTGAAAAGCTTTGGATGGAAGTTTTACCATGGGCTGAATGCCTAAATTCTGTTGCAGATTTTTAAGCTTCATTCGTTTCCACGTGCTGCTGAGAAAACCATAATGGCGGATTTTCACAAATCTTTTCGGCAAAATATGCATCGCAAAACGGCGGATAAACTCCTCGTGGCTCAAAACCATCTGCTTTCTGATGCCTTTCTGGCGGTAATCTTTGTAATCGAACGTTACATTTTCAGCATCAATTTTCCGGATTCTACGGTTACTGATCGCGATTCTGTGCGTGTATCGCCCCAAATATTCCACCACAGATTTCGGGCTCCCAAAAGGCTTTTTAGCGAAGGTTTAGTTCAACATGGGTAATCGTTGCGCAACCTCCATTTTCAAGAATCAAAGATAAAAAACGAGCTCTTTGGAAGCGATTTTCGGGAGGTTCATTTTTTAAGTGAATCTCAAAATCCTAAAATTGGGATGGCTTAAAAAAGTGTTTTTAAAGTCGTTAAAAAGAGTTTTGAGGAAAGTGTGTATTTTCTCTTGTTGTAATTTTAGAAATAATTATATTTTGGATTTGGTTCGTTATTATTATTTGCCAAAATTATATTCAAATCCTGATTTGAAGCAATAAAACTACTATTATTGCAGGTGACATAGAACTGCAAAATGATAAAATTCTTCTAAAAAGTAGAGATGAGGAATACCTAATTGAATATGATATAATAAATGCAATTGAAGGTAAAAACTTCAAATTAAAATAGAAATTTGATTAGTCACAAAAAGTCCGTTGTAAGACTTGAAAAGTTTATTAACCGCATTCAAGTTGATCAATTTTTATTACATTTGCCGTAGCTGATATTATGAAGAACAATAAGAGAAACACTGCCGTTCAAGTGCCTGAACAAAGCAGAATACTTTCGAAGCCGCGTATTTTTTTCGGAATTTTATTTATCGTCACCGCTGTGGTGATGGCACTGTCTTTCGCTTCCTATCTCAAGAACTGGAAAGCCGATCAGAGCCAGGCCGGAACCATGCTGGACAAAACAGTAAAATCGTCCAATATTTTTGGGAAAGTGGGTGACTGGCTGGGGAAAATTTTTATTTTCGACAGCATTGGTGTAGCAGCTTTTCTCGTGGCGTTTCTTATTTTCGTTTTCGGACTGCTGATTCTCAAAAAAAAATATTTCAAACCCTGGAAAACCATCGGCCATTCTCTGTTTTTCATTTGCTGGCTGCCTGTTTTTTTAGGAGCCGTAACCCAAGGCAGCGGAACATTAAGCGGTGTTTATGGTTTCCAGATTGTTGATTTTCTGAATTCCGTCATCGGGCCTTTAGGATTGTGGACAGTCATTGTGGTAGGAATTGCTTTGTATTTCATTCTGGAATTCAATTTGAGGCCTTCCTCCATTCGTTCCGGCCTTCATCAGCTCAATGAGAATACCGTAGGAAGGGTGAAAGGAATGATGCCCGATTCAAGGGAAAACTTTGAAGCAGATGAAGAACTGAGTGATCCGAACAACGATTCTGAAATTTCTGTAAAAGCAACTACACCTATTATTTCAAAAGAAAAAAGTACTGAAAGCTTTTCCGAACCTGAAAGGAACTCTGACATTCAGCCTATTGTCACTCCCAATCTGACTTCTTTTGATGATAAATCCGAAGAAAAAACAACCGTGACGCTGACTCCTGAAACAGCGCCGGAGAGTAGTTCAAAAACTGCAGAAGATGACTTCGATTTCAAAGTTGAAATTGCTCAGGAAGTGGATGAACTGGATGATACCGAAAGGAAATCTGCCGAATTGGTGAAAGCTTACGGCCGGTACGACCATACATTGGAACTTGCCGGATTTCAAATGCCTACCGTCGATTTGTTGAAAGATTACGGAAACGAAGAAATCCACATCAACAAAGAAGAATTGGAGGAAAATAAAAATAAAATTGTCGGCCTTCTGAAAAATTTCAATGTCGGAATTGCCGAAATAAAAGCCACCATCGGCCCGACGGTAACGCTGTACGAAATTGTACCCGAAGCCGGAATCCGTGTTGCGGCGATTAAAAAACTGCAGGACGATATCGCTTTGAATCTTTCCGCATTAGGCATCAGAATTATCGCTCCAATGCCAGGGAAAGGGACGATTGGAATTGAAGTTCCCAGAAAAAACCCTACGATGGTTTCCATGAAAAGTGTGATTGCTTCTCAGAAATTTCAGAATTCTGACATGGATCTTCCTGTCGTATTCGGGAAAACCATTTCGAACGAAATCTTCATGGCCGATCTTGCCAAAATGCCGCACCTTCTGATGGCCGGAGCTACCGGACAGGGAAAATCGGTAGGAATTAATGCGATTCTGACCTCTCTGCTCTATAAAAAACATCCCAGCGAACTGAAATTCGTGATGGTGGATCCAAAAAAAGTGGAACTCACTTTATATTCCAAAATTGAAAGGCATTATCTGGCCAAACTTCCCGATACCGAAGACGCGATTATTACCGATACCCATAAAGTAATCACCACGCTCAACTCGCTGTGTGTGGAGATGGATATGCGCTACGAACTTCTGAAAAATGCTTTCTGCCGAACCATCAAAGAATATAACAAGAAGTTCAGCGAAAGAAAATTAAATCCTGAAAACGGGCACCGCTATCTTCCTTATATCGTATTGGTAGTGGACGAATTTGCTGATTTGATCATGACCGCAGGAAAAGAAATTGAACATCCTATTGCCCGGCTTGCACAATTGGCCAGAGCGGTTGGAATTCACCTTATTGTTGCTACGCAAAGACCTTCTGTGAACGTTATTACCGGAATGATTAAAGCTAACTTTCCAGCGCGTGCAGCGTTCCGCGTGATTTCGGGAATTGATTCCAGAACGATTTTAGATTCGCCCGGAGCAGATCAGCTGATCGGGAAAGGAGATATGCTTTATTTCAACGGAAATGAAATTCTGAGGCTTCAGTGCGCTTTTGTAGATACGCCGGAAGTGGAAAGAATTGTAGATTATATCGGTGCTCAGCGCGGATATTCAACGGCAATGATTCTTCCTGAGGTTTCTACTGAAGAAATGTCCGTTTCCACCGGAGGTTTTGATCCGAATGAAAAAGATGCTCTTTTTGAAGACGCAGCACGCATTGTGGTTTCTACGCAGCAAGGCTCCACTTCCATGCTTCAGCGACAGTTGAAATTGGGTTATAACAGAGCGGGAAGAATTATGGATCAACTGGAAGCCAGCGGAATTGTGGGAAGTTTCAACGGAGCCAAAGCCCGAGAAGTTCAGATTTCAGACCTCAGTTCATTAGAGCAGTTTCTGGAGAATCTTCGGAATAAATAATCACCCCTAAGATCTCCGGCACACACTGTTTTTTCAGGAAAACGGAACACTTTTTGAAAGGAATGTGGCGACAGAAAACGGAAGGGTGCTTTAACATCAAAGGTTCTGATCTATCTAATCAACAAAATATTGAAAATGAAGAAAATGTTATCGAGACTGGTGGTTGTTACTATGATTGCAGGTGCAGCGAGTTTTAGTTTTGCACAAAAAATTGATGCGAAATCCAAACAGATTTTAGATGCTGTCACCAATAATTACAAATCCAAACAGAATACGTATTTCAAATTTACTTTCGGGTCCGGCCCGAATGGAAAAGTGACGAAAACTGAAACAGGAATTTATTACGCTGCAGGTGACCGTTATAAATTGAAAATAATGGAAACTGAACAGATTTTTGACGGAAATAAAATATACAATATCAATACGGAAGATATGGAAGTAACCATCGCCAAACCGAATGCTACGGACGCCATGTTTTCTCCCATCAATTATCTCACTTCTTACCGTAAAGATTATCATGTGAGTTATGAAGGCAAAAGGCATGTAAATGGTGTGAATACGGACTTTATAAAACTAACTCCGGTGAAAAACAATGGCCTGAAACATGTTTATCTTTTTGTAGATTCTGCCAAAAAACAAATGGTAAAACTGGAACAACACGGCAATAATAAAGATATTTCTGTCATTGCCATCAGGGAATATCGGGAAAACCAAAAGCTGAATCCTGATATGTTTACCTTCAACAAAGCGAATTTTCGGGATTATATCGTTACAGAACTGTAAGGTTTTCATCCGATTTTGATTAATTCTTTTAAAGAAAATAACTTATAAAACAAAAAGCCACGAAGCTGTTTACTTTGTGGCTTTTTCTTAATTTTGGGCCATGATAAAAATTATCGACCGGTATATTATAAAAACCTTTTTTGGCCCGTTCCTTTTTATTTTCAGTGTGCTGTTTTTCATCTTCATTGTGAATATTGTATGGATACAGTTGGGCCAGTTTATGGGAAAAGGGCTTACGTACTGGGAAATAATTAAACTGCTATTTTATTTTGGGGTTAGTGTCATCAGTCTGGTGATGCCGCTTACCATTCTTTTATCCTCCATTATGACTTTCGGCGAGTTTGGCGAACGCTACGAATTGGCTGCGTTGAAAGCTGCCGGTGTTTCGCTCACCCGAGTTATGGCGCCACTTTTTGTCGTTTCTGTCATTCTTTCTGTTATTTTATTTCTTTTTCAGAACAACATTATGCCCGATTTCCAGCGGAAAGCTAAAAACATGATGTATAATATCGCGCAAACTAGGCCTGCGCTGAATTTTACAGAAGGACAATTTATCGATCAGATTCCGGGATATTTAGTGAAATTTGATAAAATATCGGGTGAAAACGGAGAGAATCTCGAAGGAGTGTACATTCACAGAAAAGCCAATTCTTATCAGGATCAGCAATCCATTCGTGCAGAAAAAGGAAAACTGATGCCTTCTCCGGAAAACAGAAATTATCTTCGGCTGGTCCTTTTTAACGGATATGTGTTTGAAGAAAATATTTATGGAAAGGGATTCATAGAAAGGCATAAACAACCGGATCAAGCGATAAAATTCGATACCCTCGTTTCTCATTTTGACATCAGTGAAATCATTAACAAAGCTATTGAAGAGGAAAGAATTACCGACGATTATCGTTTTCAAACTTACGGCCAACTTTCAAAATCGCTTGTAGAAACAAGAAAATCCAACACCAAAACTTTTGAATACATCAATAATGATTTAATGAGCCAGGTAAATCCTTACCTGAACAGTACGGAGAAAGTATTAAATATTTCCATTGAAAGAATGCTTGTAAAACCTGCTGAACCAGAACCAGACAGTTTAACGAAAGAGAAGAAATTGGAACAATTGTATGGAGCTTACAGTAAAATCGAAACACTGAAAACTACTATTCAGAACCGGGAAGCCGAAATAAATCCTGCTATCAAAAACTTCAGCCGAATGGCGATGTATCAACAGAGAATTATCGCATATTCCGTTACCTGTATTATTTTTTTCCTCATTGGTGCCAGTCTGGGTTCTATTATCAGGAAGGGTGGACTTGGCCTTCCTGTTGTGATTGCGATTGTCATTTTTATTGTATTTTATGTACTGAATCTTTCCATGGAAAATTTGGCCTGGGACGGAACATTAAATCCGTTTCTGGCAGCGTGGCTTCCCAATATCATTCTGACACCGTTCGGAATCTGGATGACGTATAAAGCACTTACCGATTCACAACTGTTTGATGCAGAACGTTATAAAGCTTTGATAAAGCCCATCACTCAAAGATTTTCCCGAAAAAAAGAACATCAGCGCTATCAGTAATATTCGCAGTTATGTAACCAAAGTAGCAGTTTATTCTCTGGAATAGCTTCAATTTTGTGCTGTTAAATTTTAAAAATTAAAAAAATGATCTTCAATCTTTTTAAAAATCTTTTTGCATCCGGGAATAACAATGAACTCGCTGAAATCGTGAAAAACGGGAGCTTTCTTGTGGATGTGCGTACACCGGGAGAATTCTCTTCCGGATCGGTGAAAAATGCAGTCAATATTCCTCTGAATGCCATCAATCAGAATCTGAAAAAATTTGCCGGAAAAGAAAACATTGTGGTTTTCTGCCAGAGTGGCGGACGCAGCGGACAAGCCAAAAGGATTCTGGAACAGAACGGAATTACGTCCGTAACCAATGCCGGCGGACTGCAGAATGTACGTCAGTTATTAGGCCAATAAAATCTATTATTTTCTAACCAGCTTCAATTAATTCAACTTTACCGGAGTTGATCGCTCTGGCAAAGTTGATTTATGTTAACATGAACGATATTCTTTATTCTCCTTTTATCATGGTTAAGAGCATTTTAAAACGCTCTGTTGCTTTCAATGAATGCGGAATATTAGCGGGCATAATAATAGATTGTCCCCTTGTAAGGTGAAATATTTCTCCACCGATATTAATTTCGGTTTCACCGTCCAGAATTTGTACAAAAGCATCGAATGGGGTAGTGTGTTCAGAAAGTCCCTGTTCTTTATCGAATGAAAAAAGGGTAATATTTCCACCTTTGTTTTTTGTTACCTGCTTGCTGACGACGCCTCCGCCTGCGTAATCAATTGCATCTGCGAGGGAGAAAGCGGTTTTTTTGTCAAATGTTGCCATATTATTTTATTTGGGAATTGTTTAATTTATTTAAAGAACTCAAATTTTATATCTTTCGGCATAAAATGAATGCCTTTATAATCAGTTACTGCTTTTATCTGATGTTTCACCATTGGCGGAATTACAATGGCTTCGCCGGGTTTCAGGATAATTTCCTCACCATCCATTTTCATTAAACATTTGCCTTCAAAAATAAAAAGAACCGATTCTAAATTTGCATGATGACTCGGCATCCATTCTCCTGCTTTCGCCGCCATTTGTTTCGCTGCATATTTCGTTCCTACAGCGAGTTCAGTCACGGTTGGGATTACTGTTTTTTCCATTATAAAACATTTTATTATTAAGAATCTGTTTCTATTTAATTGTTGTCTACTTACTTTTTAAGTTTTTTCTTTTTATCCATTTGTATCCTTCAAACCATAAAACGGAGATCGCAGCAATTAAAAATGCAAAGCTTAATTCCTGAAAATTCAGTCCGGTAACTTGAAAGAAATCTGCAAAAAGCGGAATATACAGAATGGCGAAAAGCAGTACTAAAGTCGCCCCAATAATGATGGGAAACAGGTTGTTTTTATATTTGAAACTTTCAAAAACACTGTAAACAAAAGAACGGTTCACCAAACTTAGCAAGATATTGGCAAAAACCAAAGTGGTGAAAACCATTGCTCTGGTGGTCCCTTCATCGCCTCCTTTTTGGACGGTCAATTGATAAGCTACTAAAACACCCAAAGTGATCAGAAGTCCCTGAACGATGCTGATGCTCAATTCTTTCCAGTTCAGGAATGTTTCGGTCATCTTTCGTGGATTTCTCTGCATTGTATTTTTTTCCATCGGCTCATTTTCATAGACAATCGAACAGGTTGGCCCCATGATTAATTCCAGGAAAATCACATGAACAGGCGTGAAAATATGCGGATAAATCCACCCCAAAAATAAAGGCAATGAAACGGTGAGAATAATCGGAATATGAATGGAAATAATGTATTGTATGGCTTTCTTGATGTTGGCATAAATTCTACGTCCTGCTGCAATTCCGACCACCAATTTTCCTAAATCGTCATCGGTAATCACCAGTGAAGCGGCTGCTTTAGCGATTTCCGTTCCTTTGTGTCCCATTGCGACACCAATATGAGCCGCTTTCAGCGCAGGTGCATCGTTGACGCCATCACCCAGCATGGCGACCACTTCTTCATCTTTTTTGAATGCGTTGACCATTCTTAATTTTGCTTCCGGAAACATCCGCGTAAACAAGGTCGTTTTTCTTGAAAGTTCTATTAATTCCTGTTCAGTGTGATGGACAATTTCTGAGCCGTTTACTGCTGGATTTTCATTGATAATTCCCGCTTGTCGTGCTATCGCATTCGTCGTATCTGCATTATCTCCGGTGATGACTTTTACCTTAATTCCGGCATCATAAAGATGTTGAAACACCTCCTGAATTCCTTTTTTTGGCGGATCATAAAACACTGTAAATCCTAAAAATTCAAAACTGAAATTCTGTTGTTTTTCAGGAAAATCATTCCCTTCAAAATCAGCTTTAGCCACGCCCAACAGACGATAACCTTGCTTTCCAACTTCTTTTATTTGTTGATGCAATTTATCTTTCTCCTCTTTTGAAATATTGGACACTGCAAGAATCGCTTCGGGTGCTCCTTTGGCAGCAATAATTCTTTTTCCGGAGGAATTTTCAAAAAGATGCGTCATCATAGGTGGTTTTCCTTCCAGTGGATATTCATGAAACATCTGGAAATCTTTACGTAAATCTTTGGTTTGCGTTTGTTGATATACGCGGTGCAATGTGGTTTCCATCGGATCAAATGGAACCGGTTCGCTGCTCCACATTGCAAATTGAATCAGTTCCGAAAGTGCAGGATGTTCAAACTGATGGCTTTCATAAAATTTATTCGTCCGATAATCATAAAGTGATTTCAATTGCATTGAATTTTCGGTAATCGTTCCGGTTTTATCGGTACATATCACGGTGGTACTTCCCAAAGTTTCCACTACGCTGCTTCGCTTCACGATGATGCCTTCCCTCATCAGTTTCCATGCGCCTAATGCCATAAAAGTGGTGAATGCAACGGGAATTTCTTCAGGTAAAATAGACATTGCCAGGGTTAAACCCACCAATAAACTTTCAATGAGATCGCCGGATTGCCAATAACTATAACTCCAAACCAAAAGGAAAACCGCAATTCCTATCACTGCCATCCATTTGACGAACTTGGTGATCTGTGTTTGTAAAGGCGAACGCTCTTCCTGAATGTTTTGAATAGATGCACCTATCTTTCCCAACTGAGTTTCGTTTCCAATTTTTTCAACTTCAAAAACTGCCAAACCGGAAACTACCAAAGTTCCGCTGTACACATTTCGGTCGTCTGACTCCAGACTTTTAAAAACTGAAAAACTTTCTCCGGTAAGCGAAGCTTCATTCACCGAAAAATCGTTGCTGTGTAGGATTTTTCCATCAGCATTGATCATTTTGCCTTCTTCAATAATGCATAAATCGCCAACCGCTATTTCATGGGTAGGAATTTGAATAACTTTAGAATTCCTGATGACAGTACTTAACGGTTCGTTCAGTTTTTCTAATGCTTCCAAAGCCATTTTACTCCGATTATCCTGATAAAAGGAAATTCCGGAAACGGCGATAATGGCTCCTAACATAAACATCGCTTCGGAATAATTTCCAACGATAACATAAATAACAGAAACCGCAATGAGTAAAAGCAACATAGGTTCTTTCAAGATGTCCAGAAGCATCAGATACCATGCGTTTTTTTTACTATTTCCTGCCTGATTATAGCCATATTTCTCCCGGGAATTTTTCAATTCCTGTTGTGAAAGTCCTGTAAGATATTCGGGAATGTTGTGAGAAGCCATCGTTATTGTCTTATTACATCAAAGTTAAGCAATATCCCAATACTGAACCCATCAAGATGATGAGGATAGAATTCACTTTTCTAAAACCAAAAGTCAAAATGAGACTTACTATTGCGATAACCACTGTTCGCCAATCGGTAATTACTTCTTGTCCCATTATAATACAAACCGAAAAGATGAGTGCCACTGAAGCGATATTGACCGCATCTAAAAAACTGGAAAACAATTTTGAGTTTCGCATGAATTTAAGAAGAGGATTTAAGAGAGCGACAAACACAAAAGACGGCAGAAAAACCGCAAAAGTAGAAATCACTGCACCCCAAAATCCGTTGATTTGATAGCCGATAAATGTGACCGAAGACGTAACCGGGCCGGGCGTGAATTGTCCAACCGCAATGGCATCAATCAGTTGTTGACGGCTTAAAATTCCTGTGGCAACAAGTTCTGTATCCAGAAAAGCAAACAAAACATACCCGCTTCCGTAGAGTACAGCACCTATTTTCAAGAAAATCCAAAACAAATTCATGTTGGTAACGGTAGCTGTTGTGGCAAGCGGAACCGATATCATGGCCAACGGAAAAATACTGTTCAGTGTTTTCCTTTCCCGAATGGTGACATACAACATGAAGAGCAATCCGGCACCAAACATGAGCAGGATTTCATTCAGCACAAAAAAGGAAAGTATCAGCACCGACATTCCGACAAAAGCCAGTTCTTTAGATTTCAAAGATTTTTTGCCCAACGGATAAACGGCCGCCAAAATAATTGCAATAATCGCAGGTTTTATCCCATAAACAAAAGGCCCGACCTGAGGAAGCTGTCCGTAGAGTTTGTATAAATAAGCGAGAATTCCCGTGATGAATACTGCGGGCAGAAGAAAACAGCTTCCGGCAATCAACATCCCTTTCCAGCCTCCTTTTTCTTTGCCGATGTGTATCGCCAGTTCAGTACTGTTGGGGCCAGGAATCAGGTTGGTAGCTCCCATCAGATCGAGAAATTGCTGTTCGGAAAGCCAGTTTCTTTTTACTACAAATTCTTCCCGCATCATTGCCGTGTGCGCAGCTGGTCCGCCAAACGCTGTGAAACCTAACTTAAGAAAGATTTTAGCGATTTCTTTGTTATTGATTTTCTCCAACATTCATTTGCTCTAATGTTATCGACATTTTTTATTGATTCCAAAAATATAAATATTCTGTAAACCAAATTAATAAAAGGAAAGCAGAACGGTAATTAAGCAGGTACAAGTACATTCTACTAGGATAGTACCCAACTTTTCTTTCATTCCTCTTAATAAAGATTATTCTCCACCGATCATCTTGGAGGAAATTCCTTTTTTGGCACTCAATTCGGCCCATAAAATTCCACCTAAGTGTAATAAAATGAAAATGGGAAACCAATAAACCGCCCATTTGTGAACCGCTTCCGCAGTTTCTTCATAAGTGCCGTCGCCGAATTTCAAATAGAACCCTGTAATGATGGAAGTCGCAATGAAAAGATAAAATATTATATACAACATTCCTTGAAGCCTTTCTTTTATGGATTGACTCTTGAAGGGCGAAGGAAATTTAATTCCTCTTGTCAGCATATAAGTAATTCTTGCCAAAAATGCGAAAAGCAACGCAAAAGCAGCGTATTCGTGCCATTGCCACATCGGAGCCTGTATACTTTTTGCAATAGGAATCAGCTGTTCTCTTTCAATGGTTACATTTTGTTTAATTAAGGTGGTTTCTACAGCAGTTAAAAGCGCTTTTTTGCTCATCCAGAAGGCTCGTAAAAACCCGGTGATAAACAGGACAGTCATCAATACAGCAACCAATGCGTGTAAAATACGATGGGTTACTGTGAACTTCGTTTTGTCATTTGTTTTCATATTATTCTTCTGATTCGTTCTTTAAAGCCATCAACAGGACATAAGCGCCTTTGATAACAAAATTTTTATTTTTCAACGTGTCGGAATTGAGGATTTCGGTATATCCGTTTTCTGAATCACCGATTTGCACTTCCGTTTTTTCGAAATGTCTGTCGCCTTTTTCTATAAATACATAATGTTTGTTTTCAAAGCGAACAATGGCATCGCTGGGCAATGCATTTGTCTGGTTCGTAGAGAGTTCTATATCAGCATTCATAAACATTCCGGGTAATAAAGTTCTGTCGGGTTCTTTAAAACGGCAATGGACTTCCGCCGAATTTTGTCCAGAGATATTTTGATTGATAAGTACAATTTCCAAAAGATGCTTTTTCTCCGGATTGGCGTTGGTGTACGCAAAAACTTTTTGTCCGATTGCCAGCTTGTTAAGGTCCTTTTCAAACACCGTCAATGCTAAATGAATATTGGCCGGATTTATCAATTCAAAAAGGACATCACTCGGATTGACATATTTCCCGACATTCACATGCACCGCCGAAACATAGCCTGAAATAGGCGAAAAAACGGAAATACTTTTGGTAATATTTCTGGTGCTGATATTATTGGGATTAAGGCCAATCAGTTTCAGTTTTTCTTCCAAAGACCTTTTCAGAACTTGCTGCGTTTGATAATTTGCTCTTGCCTGTTCAAATAATTTATCGCTGGTGGCTTTGCTTTGGTTCAGCTCTCTTTGACGGTTATATTCACTCTGGGCTAATGTTAAATTTGCCTTTGAAGTCAGGTAATCCTGTTGCAGTTGAATGTATTGTATATCTTCTATCATGGCAATCACCTGTCCTCTATTGACCTGCATTCCGGGAATTAATCTTGTTGATTTCAAATAACCACCCATAGGAACGCTGACTGTAACCATGCCTTGCGGCGGAACCTCTATTTTACCATTCAATTTCAAAACAGGCGAGATCATTTGGGTAGTCAACTTTCCTATTTCTATACCAGCATTTTTATACTGTTCATTATTGAGAATCAGGTTGTTCTCCGGTAATTGCTTTACCGTTTCTACTTTCTTTTCCTCGTTTTTACCGCCACACGAAAGAAGCAATAGGGCTATGTTTATGATTAAAACTATATTTTTCATCGTATTATTTTTTATTATTGTAAAAATTGAGCTCTGTAACTGCTTGATTTCTACCGCTAACCGCCTGAATATAATCACTTTGAATGACAATCGCCTGATTGATGAGAAGCACCCATTCCAAATAATTAATCTCGCCGTTCAGAAACTGAATATTGGCCGTTTTCGTAATTTTTTCAGCATTTTGTAAAGCGGTATTTTCATAGAAATAGACCGCATCCGAATATTTCTGATACGTTAAAAAAGCAGATCGGTATTCTTTTTCAAATTGCTGTAACTTCGATTCATATTCATTCATCGCAAGACTTTCATTGATTTTTGAAGCATTGATTTTGGCTTTTTGGCCGCCTGTGAAAATCGGTATTCCCAAACCTACCTGAACCGAATGAAATTGCGGTGTCGCATCGTACATTTTATCATTGGCATTCACGCCCCGCATTCCCATAATATTGTAGGCCAGAGAAATGTCCGGTAATAATTTTGATTTTTCCAAACGGGTGTTGGCTTCGGCAATTTCCTTTCGGTGGAACCACCATTTCATTTCAGGATGCGAAATGAGTACATTCGTGTCAGGATTGAGCATTAAATCATGAAATGGTTCTGCACCAGGCGAAAATGCGGTATCGGTATTCAACAATAATTGAAAATGCAAATGCAGTATTGCGATGTCCTGTTCCAGCTGCTGAAGTTGCAAAGCAATCTGCCCACGTTGATTCTCGGCTGTCGTTTTTTCCAAAATATTGCTTTCTCCGGCTTTAAAACGAAGGGTAGCTTTCTGTAAAAATTCTGAAAACAACGCATCGGTTTTTTGTAATAATTCCTTTTTCTGATTGAAATAAACCAGCGTATAAAAAACCTGAGAAACCTGTTTTACGAGCTGGGCTTCCTGCACGTTGACATTCAAAACACTGCTTTTCCATTCTTCATTCAAGAGCTCTTTTTGTCTTGTATAAACTTTCGGAAAACTGAGGGTTTGTGACATTCCGATTCGGGTGTCGTTATAAACGCTGTTGATCTGACCGTATTCACCCAAAATTTCAGTGGCAGGAATCATTGTTCCGCTTTTGATGAGTTGCTGTTGGTATTCACTTCGCAACCGTTCATTTTTTACTGTGCGATTATTCAACAAAGCTGTATCGATAGCTTCCTGCAGCGAAATCGAGGTTTGCGCGTTTACAGAAAAGAAAATAAAAAATAAGCAACTGGAAATAAAAAATTTGAATTGAATGTTTAACCTTGTTCCTTGTCTCTCTTTATGTAGTGTTTCTCTAAAACTATAGGAAATCATTTTTTTATTTTTTAGGTTAATAATTAAAAATCTCACAATTGCTCATTGTTCTTTTTTTCTTCCTTTATTATTTTTCGTTCTGTGTGTAAGCATGTATAAAATAGGCAACACAAAAAGGGTTAAGAAAGTTGCTACCAACAATCCGCCAATCACCACTGTCGCCAGCGGCCTTTGAACTTCAGCACCTTCTCCCTGGCTGAGTGCCATTGGCAAAAATCCGAGAGAAGCTACGAAAGCAGTCATCAACACCGGCCGTAAACGGGTTTTTGTTCCCATAATTACGATGCGTTTCAAGCTGGTATAGCCGTATTTATTCAGTCGGTTAAATTCGGCCAAAAGAACGATTCCGTTCAAAACTGCCACACCAAACAGCGCAATAAAACCAATTCCCGCACTCACACTGAACGAAATATCCCGAATATACAAGGCGAAAATTCCACCGATAGCCGAAAGGGGAATCGTGGTGTAGATCAGTAAACCTTGTTTCACAGAACCAAACGCAAAATACAGCAACAGAAAAATAAGTGCGAGTGCCAAAGGAACGGCAATATACAAGCGTTCTTTTGCGGCTTCCAGGTTCTCAAAAGCGCCGCCGTACGTGATATAATAACCCGGTGGTAGTTTAATTTGTTCTTCTACTTTTTGTTGCAATTCGTTTACTGTACTTTGGATATCCCTTCGCCGAACATTCAGCCCAACGATAATTCTTCGCCTTGAATTTTCCCGTTGAATCTGATTCGGGCCTTCTACAATTTCGACTTTGGCAACAGTGCTCAACGGAATTTGGGTACCTTGAGGCGTGGCAATCAAAAGATGTCGTACATCTTCTAAATTTTTTCGTTTGTCACCTGCCAAGCGAACCACCAAATCAAAACGTCTTTCGCCTTCGTACACCATTCCGCTGCTTTCTCCGGCAAAAGCGGTATTCACCACCCGATTGACATCGCTGATATTCAACCCGTATTGTGCTATCGCTGGACGATTGTATTCTATCACAATTTGCGGCATTCCGGTGACGGATTCTACATACACTGCTTCACTTCCCTCCACGGAATTGCTGATTTTTCCTAAGTGAGCAGCATACGTTGCCAGTGTATCCAAATCTTCTCCGAAGATTTTTAGCACTACATCCTGTCTCGCTCCTGAAATCAGTTCGTTAAAACGCATTGCAACCGGATATTGAAAACCAAAAGAAACTCCCGGTAAAACTTCCAGTTCTTTAGCAATTTTAGCTTCCAGTTCGGCATAGGTTTTAGCAGAAGTCCATTCCTTTCGGTGTTTCAGAATAATCATCATATCAGAAGCATCTACTGCCATCGGATCCGTGGGCACTTCACTGCTTCCGGTTTTACCAACAACTTTTTCTACTTCGGGGAATTTTTCAAGGATAATTTTTGACGCTTTGGAAACGGCTTCTACAGAAGTATTCAGATTGCTTCCCGGCAAAACCCGCGTATCTACTGCGAAATCGCCTTCAGGCAATGCCGGAATAAATTCGCCGCCTAATCTTGTCAGTACAAAAATTGCGGCTACAAATAGCGCTAAAACTGATAGTAGAACCACTTTTTGATAACGCAATACTTTTGTTAAATATTTCTGATAAAAGCGCTCTAAACGAACCATCATTTTGTCTGAAAATGTTGGTTTATGGGAGATTTTTTTGCTTAAGACCAAAGTGCTCATCATCGGGATATAAGTCAATGAAAGGATGAATGCACCCAAAAGCGCAAAGACAACGGTTTGTGCCATTGGCATAAACATTTTTCCTTCAATTCCCCGTAGTGTGAAAATGGGCAGGTAAACAATTAAAATAATAATCTGCCCGAAAACCGCACTGTTCATCATTCCTGATGCTGAAGTTTTCACTTCCCGATCCATTTCGGATTGGGAAAGTTTGGTGACGTTTCTAAAGGTCTTGCTGTGCGAAAGTTTGTGTAAAATAGATTCGACTATAATGACGGCTCCATCCACGATCAATCCAAAATCCAGTGCGCCTAAACTCATTAGATTTCCGCTTACGCCAAAGGTGTTCATCAGGATAATGGCAAAAAGCATAGAAAGCGGAATTACCGAAGCTACCAGCAAACCGGCTCTCAGATTTCCGAGGAAAAGCACCAATACAAAAATGACGATTAAAGCACCTTCAAGGAGATTAGTAGTCACGGTATCAATGGAATTATTGACCATTTTGGTACGGTCCAGAAAAGCATCAATCATTACCCCTTCCGGCAAAGTTTTTTCGATTTGTGAAATTCTTTCTTTGATGTTTTTAATAACTTCATTGCTGTTTGCACCTTTCAGCATCATCACTACAGCACCGGAAACTTCCTGTTCACCATTGTAAGTCATTGCACCAAAACGGGGTGCACTTCCCAAACGAACCTCACTCACATCTCGAATCAGAAGTGGCAATCCGTTGGGTAAATTTTTGACCACGATGTTTTGGATATCTTCCATACTGCCCACCAAGCCTTCGCTGCGGATAAACAAAATGGTAGGCCCTTTTTCGATATAGGAACCACCGGTATTCTGATTGTTTTTTTCCAGAGCACTGAACACATCGCCGATGGTGAGATTATACGCTAACAGTTTTTCAGGAACCACAGCGATTTCATATTGTTTCAGCAAACCGCCAAAACTGCTGACTTCGGCAACGCCTTTCACATCCAGCAATTGTCTTCGGACGATCCAATCCTGAATAGTCCGGAGTTCCATGGCGTCGAATTTTCCTTCGTAACCTTTCTTAGGCCGGACGGTATATTGATAAATTTCGCCTAAACCGGTGGTAACGGGAGCTAATACAGGCATTCCAAAGCCTTTGGGAATCTGATTCTGCGCTTGCTGTAAACGTTCGGTAACCTGTTGTCTCGCCCAGTAAATGTCGATATTGTCTTCGAAAACAATTGTCACCACCGATAAGCCGAAGCGTGAAAAACTTCGAAGTTCTAAAAGTCCGGGAATGTTGTTATTGACCTGTTCAATGGGAAATGTGATGAGCCGTTCTACATCAGGTGCGCCCAAAGCGGGAGCAACAGTTATCACTTGAACCTGATTGTTGGTAATATCTGGGACAGCATCAATGGGAAGGCGGTTGAGCTCATAGCTGCCATATCCTATTAAACCAAGCACGAATAACCCGATAATGAGTTTATTTTTAATAGAAAACTCAATGATTTTATTCAGCATTTTTATTTTAATTAATCATTAGAGATAGGTGTTGTAATCAAAGCGATACGAACACTGTGATGTGTCATTTACCCTTTTTGAAGATAAATGCTTAAAAATGATTAGCTAAAACGCGGCGGTTGCCAAATGTTTTTAAAGGAAGCGTTGGCGTAATTTTCCTGAGAGCAGGCTGGGATTTTTAAAGCGGAAATGATTTTAATATGATGGGAAATTTCTATGTAATTCTGAGGAATAATAGAAACCACCGAATAGAGATGTCCGTCTACGGTTTTGAAAGGCAGTTTATCGTGATCATTATGGCTGTTTTTATGCTGATGATCTGCATTTCCCTGATAATGTTTTACGAAAAAATGGATGATAGAAGCATCCTGATCCTGTTCGGAATGTTCAATGTAATGATGAATAAGAATTGGCAATTTCAACACCTCTCCGAAAGCGGTATGCGCATTCAGAAAAGTGAGAAGGAAGAATATTGCCCACACTTTTTTCATTGTTTTAGTTTATTCTAAACATCAAAGTTAATGAATACAAGCCTTTTATTAAATTATATTCTTGGGTAAAAATAAGATATTTGTCATCTTTTTAGTGACTTATTTTGTTATTTTTATGTTAAAATGAAAATTATGGTTTGCCTTTTTTATTAAATTGTCATTGAAAATATCCGGGTTTCCGGCTGATTTCGCATCATTCTCAAGTCGAACGTCATGGCCACATTCCGCGTGAACGCCCTTCCTTGTTCGGTAATCGTAATGGAGTTTTCTGATAGTTCTACCAATCCGTCATTTTCCATTTCCTTCAAAGCGCCCAAAGCAAGCGGAAGTTCAGGAAAAACGGTTTCGGAGTTCCAGGTCGTCCTTAATCGGCACATCAGATTAAGAATATGTTTCCGAATAATCAAATCTTCATTATTCAAAATATGTCCTTTGATAACGGGAATTTCTCCTTGTTCTACACGTTTTTGATACGCTTCCACCGTTTTTTCATTTTGAGCAAAAGCATACCAAGAATCGGAAATTGCACTCATTCCCAATCCCACCATCAGCTGAGTTTTGCTGGAAGTGTATCCCATGAAATTACGGTGAATTTTTCCGTTGATCATGGATTGGTAAAGATCGTCATGTTCCAGGGCAAAATGATCCATTCCAACTTCTTTATATCCCAATTGCTCCAGAAGAACCTTGCCATTTTCGTAAAGTTTGCGTTTTTCATCTCCGCTGGGAAGGTCATTTTCATCAAAACCGCGCTGCCCAACTCCTTTTATCCACGGAACGTGAGCGTAGGAATAAAAAGCCAAACGATCCGGCCTCAATTCCAATGTTTTACGGATTGTAAATTCCATTTTCTCCCAACTATGGAAAGGCAAACCAAAAACGAGATCATGTGAAACACTGGTATAACCTATTTCACGAGCCCAACGTGTGACTTGTTCCACATTTTCAAAAGGCTGAATTCTGTTGATGGCTTTCTGAACCTGAGGATCGTAATCCTGAACGCCAAAACTGCATCTTCTGAATCCCAAATCGTAAAGAGTCTGAAGATGTTCCCTCGTCGTGTTGTTGGGATGTCCTTCAAAAGAAAATTCAGGATATTCAGCAATTTCTGATTTGGAAAAAATGCCTTCCAGAAGAATTTTAAGATTGGCTGGAGAGAAGAAAGTCGGTGTTCCGCCACCCAAATGCAATTCCTTTATTTTAGGTTTTTTTCCAAAAAGTTTCAGATAAAGATCCCATTCCTTCAGGACAGTTTCCAGATAGGGCGTTTCTACGGAATGTTGTTTGGTTATGCGTTTATGGCAGGCACAAAAAGTGCAGAGCTGTTCACAAAAAGGCAGGTGAATATAAAGGGAGATGCCTTCTTCATCATTACTTTCTTGAAATGATCTGATGACGGAATGCTTCCACTTTTCTGCAGAAAATCCGGATTCGTCCCAAAACGGCACCGTTGGATAAGAAGTATATCGCGGGCCGGGTATATTGTACTTGTTTACAAGTGATGAATTCATTTTACAAAATTACGAAATTATTTTCCTGTAAATCGTTACCTGCTGAATGCGATATATCATGAAAAATCCGCCTCTGCTGAAGCGGATTGTATTCTTGAAAGAAATCTCTCAATAAGAAGTTTTTCGTTTAATTTAAGAATTTAACTTGCTGTTTTTCTTGCTGTAGACAAAATAAATCAAAACGCCCAATGCCATCCACGCCAATAGTCGCAGCCAGCTTTCTCCCGGCAATGATAGCATTAAACCAACGCAGACCAAAACTCCCATAATGGGAATAAAAGGAACCCAAGGTGTACGGAAACCTCTCGGTGCATTAGGCTGGGTTTTTCTCATCACCAAAACGCCAATACTTACCAAAACGAAGGCTAATAATGTTCCGATGGAAACCATGTGGCCTAAATCTGAAATCGGCACAAAACCGGCAAAAAGACTTACAAAAAACAGGAAAAAGATATTGGTTTTCCATGGCGTCCGGAATTTCGGATGAACTTCACCAAAGAATTTTGGAAGCAATCCGTCACGGCTCATTGAATAAAAAACCCGGCTTTGTCCCATCAGCATAACGAGAATTACCGATGTATATCCTGCCAGAATAGCGACAATAAGAGCGGTTTGAAGGAAACCATACGGTGTTTGCGCAAAGGCCGTGGCAGCAGGTTTCGCATCATTGGCAAACTCCTGATATGGCAAAAGGCCCGTCATCACGTGGGAGAAAAGAACATATAAAATAGTACAAATGACGAGTGATCCTAAAATCCCGATGGGCATTCCTTTTTGAGGATTTTTCGTTTCCTGTGCTGCAGTAGAAACAGCATCAAAACCGATGAATGCAAAGAAAACCGTCGCCGCTCCCATCGCAATTCCACTCCATCCGAATTTTCCAAATTCACCCTGATTTTCAGGAATATACGGAATATGATTATCAGGATTCATGTATGCCCAACCCAACGCGATAAAAACAATGACTACTGCTACTTTCAAAATAACCAAAATATTGTTAATACCGGAAGATTCTCTCATCCCACGGATCAAAACCAAAGAAAGCAGCGAAACGATAAACACTGCAGGAAGGTTGATAATTCCTCCTTCAATGACTGTTCCGTCGCCCAATCTCAGGGTTTCCCACGGAGAACAAATCAGCTCCGGCGGAAGATGAATTCCAAATTTATTTAATAATTCCAGGAAATATCTCGACCACGAAACGCCTACTGTTGCTGCACCAAGGGCGTATTCCAGTACTAAATCCCAGCCGATAATCCATGCCATAAATTCTCCCATTGTTGCATAAGAATAGGTGTAGGCACTTCCGGCAACGGGAATCATGGAGGCAAATTCAGCATAACACAATCCGGCAAATGCGCAACCTATGGCCGCCACAACGAATGAAAGCGTAACAGCGGGACCTGCGTGTTCGGCCGCCGCAATTCCGGTGAGAGAAAATAATCCGGCTCCAATAATCGCCCCGATACCTAATGCAATCAATGCTCCTGCTGACAAGGTTCTTTTTAATCCTTTTTCATCATCAGCAGCTTCTGCCATCAGTCTTTCATAAGATTTCGTTTTCCATAGATTTGACATAGCTTATCTTTTTATTAATTTCCAAAAATATAAAATTTAATAGGTTATTAACATTTTCAAACCATAAAAATGTGATTTATCTTTCACTTTCCTTGATAATCAACTGATTTTCATCCGTAATTAGAATGGAGTGTTTTACAGAGAGTCAATAATTGTGTATTGTTAATTTTGTAACATATCAAAATTGTTCTTTTTATTAAATTGATAATCAGTATCTAATGATTAAGATATTGCATGAGAGTGGATTCACAAATTATCAAAGCAAAAACTGTTGGAAATTTAGGAAGTTCAATTAGACTACTGAAGATCTGATGAAATAAATTAAAAATTAAAGAACTGACCAGTTAAAAAATGATTTTTCAGATAAATTCTCAACAAATAATTCCGTTAAACTGTAAACTACACATAAAAAAAACCGTTCCCAAGGAAACGGTTTTCAAAATAGTGCCCGGAACAGGACTCGAACCTGCAAGCCTTTCAGCACTCGCACCTGAAACGAGCGTGTCTACCAATTTCACCATCCGGGCATTGTGAGGTTGAAATTTAGAGTTGCAAATATAGGAAATCAGCGGAAACGGCAAACCATAACTGAAGTTTTTTTTTAGTTCAATGCAGGCTATCCTTCCTAAAACTTGATTCTGAGCATTATTTTTTTATCACTTGATAATTTCTTAATTTTGTGGAAGAAAATGAAAGACGAATCCCTCTTATCGTTGATCCAGCTGGCCAAGGACAAAAACCAGAAAGCACAAACGCAACTGATCAATCTGTTCTGGGTGGATGTGTTCACTTTTGTTCTGCATAAGGTGAGGGATGAGAATGATGCAGATGAAATTACCGTCAGTGTTTTCTCGAAAATCCTCAACAAACTGGATTTGTATGATCCGGCTTTTCAGTTTAAAACCTGGATGCTCACCATAGCACAGAATACAGTAATCGATTTTTGGAGAAAGAAAAGCCGCGATAACGAAGATCCGACAGATGAAATTCACCATTTCAGAAATCAGTTCGCACAATCGCCGGAAGAGTTGATGATTTCGGAAGAAGAACAGGAGAAAATCCTTAAAATCATCGAAAGTATGGATACCAAAAATCAAGAGATTATCCGTCTTCGTTTTTTTGAGGAAAAAAGCATTAAAGAAATCGCAGAAGAACTGCAGCTGTCGGTTTCCAATACCAAAGTGCGCATTATGCGCGCCAAAAAATTACTTGCAGAACTTTTAAAAGAATAAAAACCGCTGTCTGCTGACAGTTTATCATATGGAAAACCCAACCTTAGGTACCGATACTACCATACAAAAACCAAAATGGATCCGCGTAAAACTTCCTACCGGAAAGAATTACCGCGAACTCCGCACGCTGGTAGATAAATATAAACTCAACACCATTTGCCAAAGCGGAAGTTGCCCGAATATGGGAGAATGTTGGGGCGAAGGTACAGCCACGTTTATGATTCTGGGAAATATCTGCACCCGAAGCTGCGGATTTTGTGGCGTGAAAACGGGAAAACCTCTGGAAGTGAATTGGGATGAGCCTGAAAAAGTGGCACGTTCCATTAAATTAATGAAAATAAAACATGCGGTACTCACTTCAGTGGATCGGGACGATTTGAAAGATATGGGGTCGATTCTGTGGGCGGAAACTGTGAACGCCGTGCGCAGAATTTCTCCGGGAACGACGATGGAAACACTGATTCCCGATTTTCAGGGAATTCACAAACATCTGGACAGAATTCTGGAAGTAGCACCGGAAGTGATTTCTCACAATATGGAAACCGTAAAAAGGCTGACGCGTGAAGTGCGCATTCAGGCCAAATACGAACGGAGTCTGGAGGTGTTGCGTTATCTCAAAGAAGCGGGACAAAACCGCACCAAGACCGGAATTATGTTGGGACTGGGTGAAGAGAAATCGGAAGTTTTCCAGGCCATCGAAGATGTGAGGGATGCTAATGTAGACGTGATTACTTTAGGACAATATCTGCAGCCTACCAAAAAACACCTGCCTGTAAAAAGATTTGTTACCCCAGAAGAATTTGATGAATACGGTGCTTTTGCCAGAAGTCTTGGTTTCCGTCATGTGGAAAGTTCGCCTTTGGTGAGAAGTTCTTATCATGCTGAAAAACATATTCACTGATGACGCAGGGGAGCGGAGTTCTCCAATTCAGAAAATTATTTATCTTTATCCTTTCATTATAAAAAACGAATACAATATGAAATTCAACACCCTCGCATTATTGGCGTTGCTTTCTTTGGGAGCCGTAAGCTGTAAAGAAAAAACAGTTTCAGATCAGGAAAACAGTGCCGTTACGCAAACCAAAAGCGGAAACCTCACAACGGATGAACTGAAAACAGAAATTAATGGCATTACCCATCGCTCTTACGCTGCGTATAATGCGGATCTGGAAGGGCCGCTTCCCGTGGTATTCGTGCTTCCCGAATGGTGGGGACTGAATGATTATGTGAAAAACAGAGTTCATCAGCTAGCGGAATTAGGATATTATGCAGTAGGTGTGGATTATTACGGCGATCAGAAAGTGGTGGATACACCTGAAGAAGCTAAGAAACTGGCTTCACATTTTTACGAAATTCCTATTGATGCACGAAGGATGTTTGATGCCGCAAAACATCAGGTGAGTCTGGTAGATAAGGCAGATTACAATAAAATGGCCATTATCGGTTATTGTTTCGGCGGAGCCCAGGCTCTGAATATGGGTCGTATTTCCGATGATTTCAAAGGCGTGGTGAGTTTTCACGGAAACCTGAGCACAGGAATTCGCGCCAAGAATAAATCGGTACAATATCTTGTGTTGAATGGCGCTGCCGATGAAATGGTATCTCAGGAAGAGATTGCTTCATTTAAAAAAGAAATGGATAGCGCAAAAATAAAATATACGTTCATCGATTATCCTGATGCCAAACATGCGTTCACCAACCCGAAAGCTACAGAAATCGGTAAAAAACACGGTCTGGACATTGCCTACAATAAAGAAGCCGACGAAAAATCATGGAACGAAATGAAAAAGTTTCTGGAGGATATTTTTAAATAATACAAGACAAAAAATACAACATACCCCAAATTTCAGTGAAAGAATTCGGGGTTTTTTATTTAAAACAACCTTATACTTTCAGGTTGCCTTCCACGCCATCGCTGTTATCGGTTTTGTTTCCGGTAATGGCTGCCGTCACAAAACTAATGAGGGAAACCAATTTTCCGGCTTTCGTATCCCAATAATAGGCGTTTTCCGGCGCTACACGGATGATGGAAATTAAAGGATCATCTTTTCCGTCGAACCATGCATTCGCCATCGGAGTCCATTGCTCTTCAATGGTATCGCGGTCTCCATAAATATACGCTTTCCCGTAAATGGATAAAAATTCGGAATCTCCTTTGTTGATGAAATACAATTGTACACGGCGATCTTCCCGTATTTCAAAATTCTTGTTGCTGCTCTCGCTGCTCAAAAACCAAAGATTTCCCTGTGCATCACATTCCTGAAGTGCCATCGGCCGCGCATTGTTGGGCAGGGAAGTAAGTTCCGTGCAGAACATACACACGCCGGCTCTTTCGGAAAGTTCTTTTAGTTTCTTGACCGCTTCAGTATCGGTTAAATTTTCTGTTGACATATTTCTATTTTTTTTTGGTTAATCATCTTTTTCATTTCCGTTGGCGCACCAAAATAAGGCATTGGCAAGGTCGCTGCATGGATATGATTTTACTTCACCCGGCATCAGGACACTGAAAATATCCGTAAAATTCTGAACTCCTTTTTGATCCGTCACAATAGCGATACGATTCCATTTGGTGAGATTTTTCAGGCCTAAAAGCACATCCTGAATCCATGCTCCGAAAGTGAAATTATCCACATCGGTGTTCAGAAGCAAAAGATAATTCAGTTCATCAAAAACATTTACTTTAGCTTCCACATGAGGCAGAACGAGGTTTTCAAAATCTTCTTTTGTTACTTCTCCTGACGCTTTGAAAGCTGCCACATGATCGGGAGTATCGGGAATTACTGTTATCATTTCAAAGTTGTTTTACAAAAATACAGCATGAGACCTTTTTCTCATTATACGATTCCGTCACTTGTATTATATAATTTTTCAAGAAATTCTGCTTGCAATTGACGTGCAAAGATGTACCTTTCCAAAGAAAAAAAAGATAGCATGCAAGCAGTACTCATCATCATCGGCGATGAAATCCTGTCCGGAAATACGATTGATACCAACTCGAATTTTATGGCTGCCCAGCTGAAGGAAATCGGTATCCCGGTGAAACAGATTTTGACAGTATCGGATGAGGTAGAGTCCATCAAATCGGCACTGAAGCTGGGTTTTGAAATGGGAAATCTGGTCATCAGTACCGGCGGACTGGGTCCAACCAATGATGATGTAACCAAAAAGGCTTTCAAAGAATTTTTCAATGACGAGATTATTTTCCATCAGGAAACCTACGACCATCTGGAAAGACTTTTTATAAAAAGAAAACGAACCCGGTTGCTGGATCTCAACCGAAGTCAGGCTGAAGTGTTGTCCAAAGCGGTTATTTTCCAGAACGATAACGGAACAGCTCCCGGACAGATGGTTTCAGAAAATGGGAAAACAGCTATTTTCCTTCCCGGAGTTCCTTATGAAATGAAACCACTGTTCAGTCATAAAGTAATTCCTTGGCTCATGCGAAATTTCCAATTGGGGCATCTTCTTACGCGTGTCGTTTCCGTTGTAGGAATTCCGGAAAGTCTGCTCTCAGACACCATTCAGCAATGGGAAAATGAACTTCCGGATCACCTCAGTCTTTCTTATCTTCCCATTGGAAACCGCATTAAATTGAGAATCAGCGGCAGCAGCGATGATAAAATACAACTGGAAAATGTACTGGAAGAACAGGTTCAGAAGTTGAAACCTTACATTACAGGGCATATTCTTTCATTTAATGGAAATGAAATTCAAGATATCGTAAAAGAAATACTCTTAACTAAGAACCTTACCATATCTTCTGCAGAAAGCTGTACAGGTGGCGGAATCGCGCGGTTGCTGACTTCTTGCAGCGGAAGTTCCGGCTATTTTTCGGGAGGAATTATTGCTTATGATGCTAGGAAAAAAGTTGAAATTTTAGGTGTGTCCGAAAATACCATCCGGGAAAAGACAACGGTTTCCGAAGAAACGGCGCAGGAAATGAGCCTGGGTTGCCAAAAACTCTTCAAAACGAATATTACAGTCGCCACTACCGGTGTAGCGGGTCCGTCATCGGATGAATTTGGAAATGAAGTGGGAATGGTATTTTATTCTATTCGGATTGATGAAAAAGAATATACCCGAAAACTTTTTCTTCCGCATCTGGACCGGAACGATTTCATGAATTTTGTTTCCCAGCGAGTTCTTCAGGAATTGGCAGAATTGCTGGTTCATCCTGAAAAAAGGGAAGGGTAATTCAATATTTTTGTAACTTTAAGACTTGATAAGCAACCAATATAGATATTCAACAATTATTTAGAAATGAAAAAAAGTATCATCAGCATTCTCGCACTTTCCGGCATCGTGTTTTTCCATTCGTGCACAGTGAAAAATAAAGTTGCAGAAACGCCTGCAGAAAAACCTGAAAAAATCGTGAAACAGGAAATTAACTCCACAATGCCTGAAAATGGACTGAACCTTGAGTATATGGACACCTCTGTTCGTCCGCAAGATGATTTTTTCAGTTATGTAAACGGCAACTGGTACAAAACCACCAACATTCCTTCGGACCGCGCTTCCTGGGGTTCCTTCAACAAACTGCGGGAAGATACGGACAATGCATCGCTCAATATTCTCAATGCCATTCTTTCCAAAAACTATGACGAAGGTACAGAAGGACAGAAAATCCAGAACTTGTACGGTACTTTCATGGATTGGAACAAACGAAATGCGGAAGGACTCTCCCCAGTTAAAGCCGATTTTGCTAAAATAGACGCCATTAAATCAATTTCTGATTTGCAAAATTATTTGAACGGAGCCACCAGAAAAGGCAACAATCCTTTCTATTCCTGGAGAGTGGGTGCAGACCTGAAAAACTCCGTGATGAATGCGGTTTACCTGAACGGACCTTCTCTGGGATTAGGGAAAGATTATTATCAGAAAGTTAATGAAGCCAATACCAAAACCCTCGCAGAGTATACCGGATTCGCTACGAAATTATATCAGGCTTTAGGTTATAAAAATGCCGGAAACACCGCCTCGCAGTTGGTGAAATTTGAAAAAGAACTCGCCAATTACCTTCTTACCAACGAGCAGGGAAGGGATGCCAATCTTCGGTATAACCCTAAAAATGTGAGCGAACTTCCGGCTCTGGTGAAAAACATCAACCTTCCGGCCTACTTAAAATCCGCAGGAGTTGCTACAGACCGCGTGATTATTGGTGAACTGAAATATTATCAGAATATGGATTCGTTCATCAATTCCAGAAATCTTCCTTTGCTGAAAGACTATATGAAGTTTCATCTGCTGAGAGGAAATATGGGCAATCTGGATAAAAAGATGGACGATCTGCAGTTTGATTTTTATTCCAAATACTTACAAGGACAGCAAGAGCAGCGGCCGATGGACAAACGAGGCCTGCAAATGATCAACAGTGTTTTGGGAGAAGCATTCGGGAAGTTGTATGTAGAGGAAAATTTCTCACCCGAAGCGAAAGCTCAGATGGAAACGTACATCAACTATCTCAGAAAAGCATTTTCAGCAAGAATTGATCAGCTTGACTGGATGTCGCCCGAAACTAAAGTAAAAGCTCAGGAAAAACTGTCTAAATTTAATGTGAAAATTGCCTATCCGGATCAGTGGAGGGATTATTCCAAGCTGGTGATGGAATCGCCAAAAAGCGGTGGAACATTATATCAGAACATGGAAAACTTAACGGCCTGGCATTATCAGCGGAATCTCGCAAAGATAGGACAGCCTGTAGATAAAAAAGAATGGGCCATGTCGCCTCAAACCGTCAATGCGTATTACAGTTCTTCCAACAATGAAATTGTATTTCCTGCCGCCATTCTTCAGCCGCCTTTTTTCAATTTTAAAGCAGATCCTGCCGTTAATTTCGGTGGAATAGGAGCGGTAATTGGGCACGAAATTTCGCATGGTTTCGACGATGGCGGTTCCAGATTTGACGGCGACGGCAATCTGAAAAACTGGTGGACGGATGCTGACCGGAAGAATTTCGATGCAAAAGTATCGCAACTGGCAGCACAATACGACGAGTATGAGCCTGTGAAAGGTTCTTTTGTTAACGGTAAATTTACCAGCGGTGAAAATATCGGCGATTTAGGCGGTGTTGCCGTGGCGTACGAAGCCTTACAAATGTACCTGAAAGATCATGGAAATCCGGGCCGGATCAGCGGGTTTTCTCAAGACCAGCGTTTCTTTATGAGTTGGGCAACGGTCTGGAGAACGAAATCTACGGATCAGTATGTTCAAAATCAAGTGAAAACTGATCCCCATTCTCCCGGTTATTACAGGGCTTTCGCGCCGCTGTTAAATATTAATGCCTTCCACGAAGCTTTTAATACCCAACCCGGAGATGCGATGTACAAAAAACCTGAGGAAAGAATTTCCATCTGGTAGAAAAATCATCATCTAAACCCCTTTCATAATCTATGAACGGGGTTTTTATTTCTTTTAAAATTAATAATCATGGAAAATACAATTGAAATACGGAATCTTAATTTTGGTTTCCAGCCGGGGAAACCGATTCTGAAAAATGTGAATATGAACATTCCCAAAGGATCCATCTATGGATTTCTCGGAGCCAACGGAGCCGGTAAATCCACCACGATGCGTCTGGTGATGGGATTATTTAACGATCCCGAGAACTCCGTAAAAGTATTTGGAGAAACGGTTTCTAACATCTATCCTGAAGGACTTCACCGGATAGGTTCGCTGATCGATTATCCGGCGTTTTATGATCACTTATCGGGTTATGATAATCTGAAAATTGTATGCACCATTCGCGGACTGGACGAGAGTAAGATCGAAGAAGTGTTGTCACTCGTTGGGCTTTCAAAAGCGGCAAAAATGAAAATGAGGCGGTATTCTCTGGGAATGAAACAGCGGTTGGCCATTGCTTTGGCGCTCATCAGCAATCCGGAATTATTGGTTCTGGACGAACCTGTCAACGGTCTGGATCCTGGCGGTATGGTGGAAATAAGAGAGCTGCTCATTCAGCTGAATCAACAGCATGGTGTTACGATTTTTATTTCCAGCCATCTTCTGCAGGAAATTGATAAAATGGTGACGCATCTGGCCGTAATTGCAGACGGAGAAATTAAATTTCAAGGCAGCAAAGAAGAATTGAAAGAATTGTATAAGTTTCAGAAAACGAAATTTTTCATGAATAATGCTGCGGAATTTACTGAATTTTTAAACTCTGATTATGAAGCCGAACTGAAATCTCCAACCGAAATTTCGGTGGTGACACAATCTACTGAAGATGTTGCCAAGATCAACAAAATACTTACAGAAAAAGGTGCCGGTGTTTATCAAATCAGTGCAGGAGGCGGCTTGGAAGAATGGTTTATGGAACTTACAAAACAAAACTAACATGAAAAAAGAATTACGTTTTTTAGCGACGGCTTTTCGTGCAGAATGGCTTAAAATAAAAGGATTGGGACTGCTCACCTTCGGAATTGCCATTGCGGCAATTTTGCCACTTTTAATGTTCGTTACTCATATTTTCTTTGAAGAATCCAGAAATTTTGAAGGTGCGGCGAATTCCTATCCCGGGCTTTTTATCGAAAACGGACTCAGTTCGTATGTTGGTTTTTTTCTGCTTCTTTTTATCATTATTGCTGCAGCCAGAGTGACACAAACAGATCATAAAAACAACGGTTGGGTTTTTATGGAAACCCAACCGCTGAGTAAGTTCAGTATTTATGGCGCGAAATTTCTGGCAGTAGTGCTGCTCAGTTTCATTTCTATTGTTCTTTTTTTTCTGTTCAGCATTTTGATTTCTTATATTGATCTTGCGATTTTCCCACGCGAAAAATTACATTTTGATATCGATATTTTATTCATTCTCAGAACATTCATCAGGGTTTTTGTGATGGTGTTGGGAATCATTTCGTTTCAGCTGATGCTTTCCGTGATGATCCCGGGTTTTATCTGGCCGTTTGTTATTGGTTTTGTGGGCTTTGTGGTGAATGTTGTTGCAAGAATCCGACAGGAAACATACGATTTTCTGGTGTATAATAATCTGGATACCAGTTTGCATTTTACCAACTCTGCGGTACTGAACCGTTTCTTCAATTATTCTGATCTGCTGAGTATATTTTGGGCGGTGTTCTTTTTTCTGATTGGTTATCAGTATTATAGAAATCGCGGACTGAAAAACGCTTTTTTTAAAAATGCAGCCACCATCGCCAAAACGGTTGGCGTTTTAGCTGTTTTTGTGTTGATTTATTTTTTGCTTACGAAACCGATTTATCCACAGAAACTGGAGAATATTACCATTATCGAAGGTACTTTTCAAACAGATAAACCGGTGAAGGAAATTTACCTGATGGATCAGGAACTCCAAAATAATATTGCAGTGATTCCCGTGGTGAACAATACCTTTCGCTGGGAAACCAAAGAATCTGTTCCGTTTTCCAATTATATTATTGATGTTGAAAAAAGATTTATCCCTATCGTTTTGTCTAAAGGTGATCATCTGCAGTTTGAAATTAAGAAAGATGACCGGAATTTTGATGTTTTACGAAAAGGAACCAGAAAAGCAGAAGTTGAATATCTGGACACCAACACCAATATGTATTCCTCTTTTTATAACAGGACAGTGCAAAATAAAGAGTTAGCCGATGAACCGAAGGCGTTTTACCGGGAAGCAAAAAAAGAATGGGAGACCCTGAAAAAAGATCTTTCAAAATTCAGAACAAAAGAAAATATTCATTTCGGGGAAGATTTTAAGAATTTCAAAATGCAACAAGGTGCGGTGAAAATGCTCGGTGCGCTGCATGATTATCAGATGATGACTTCTTTCACAGACAAAGAATTTCAAATTCCGGCCGATTTTAAAAAAGAATTGGAAACCTCCATCAAAAAACCTGCAGAACTTCTGATGACGACCGATGAATACAAAGCTTTCCGACTGAAATCATTGCTTCCAAAGGAAGGAACAAAAAATCCGGACAGTATTATTTTCGCAAAACTTTCTGCTTTACCAAGAAGTATCGAGAAAGACCGATTGCTGTCTTTTCAGTTGCTTAAAATATTGAAAATCACCAACGACGAAGAAAAACGAAACAGCTTATACGAAGAAAAGTCCGGCCAGTTCATGGATTCCCGATACAGAGACCATGTCAACCGCCAGTTAGTTGTCATTAATAATCAGCAAAAAGGGAAGCCTTTTCCAGTATTTCAGTTTGAAAATGAAGAAGGAAAAACAGTGAATCTTGAAGAATTCAAAGGCAAATATGTCGTCATTGATTTTTGGGCAACATGGTGCGCACCATGCAAAGAAACCTCGCCAGTTTTTGAATACAGGGCAAAAGAATACGCCTTTTATAATAATATTGTCTTCTTGGCGGCCAGTATAGATGAAGATAAAAATAAATGGAAACTGGGCATCAAAAATAATAAATCAGATGTGACGCAATGGTGGCTCAAGGATAACAAGGCTCTCAATTCTATCGGCGTACAGAGTATTCCGAGGTTTATGATGATTGATCCTAAAGGAAAAATTTACAATGCCGATATGCCAAGACCCGGAGAAACTGCTTTCCAGGAAATCTTAGATGAAGTGTCAGGAACTCGATTTAATTTTAACATGATATTTTAATATGAAGTTGATGATCGAAAGAAATATCGTTATTTCAAATCCCGAAACCAGAGACTTTTTGGCAGACTCCTTTTATATAGAATCTACTGAACCGCTTCCCATCGTGTTTTTCGTTCATGGTTACAAAGGATATAAAGATTGGGGAGCGTGGAATCTGATGGCAATTGAGTTTGCAAAAGCCGGTTATTTTTTTGTAAAATTTAATTTTTCCCACAACGGAACGACTCTGGAGAGACCTTCCGAATTTGCTGATCTGAAAGCTTTCGGCTTGAATAATTTTACGAAAGAATTGTCAGATTATCATGCTGTTATTTCACATTTTACTGAAAGAAAAGACGTGAATTCTGAGCGGATTGCCATTATTGGGCACAGTCGCGGCGGCGGAATTACCGTGCTTCACGCATTTGAAGACGAGCGGGTGAAGGTTCTCGCCACGATGGCGGGGGTTTGTAATTTTGGTTATCGTTTTCCGACTGGCGACAGACTGAAAGAATGGGAAGAAAAAGGCGTCATGTATTCTGAAAATGCCCGGACAGGCCAGCAAATGCCTCATGATTTTCAGCTGTATCAGAATTACAAGGAAAATGAAGAGCGCCTGAATATTCAGTATGCGGCACAACATCTTGAAAAACCATTTCTGATTGTACATCCGGCCGAGGATGAAACAGTGAAAGAAAAAGAAGCTTTTCTGCTACACGAATGGTGCAAGACTTCTGAACTGAAGATGATTCCTGATGCAAATCACAGCTTTGGCAGCCGTGAACCTTGGGATGAGGATTTTCTCCCGGAGCACCTGGAAGCAGCCGTTGCCGAAATTATTGAATTTTTGAATAAAAAATTGTAAAGGTGGAAGTGCAGAACCTTTTATATTTGCGTTTCAAAAAAATAAACTATGGATTTTTTCACCGCTCTCGACTGGCCTAATTTTGCCGATCCGCAAATCTGGGTGTCACTTCTCACGCTTACGTTTCTGGAAATCGTTCTGGGAGTAGACAATATTATTTTTATTTCGATTATTTCGGACAAACTTCCTAAAGAAAAACAAAGGTTTGCCCGAAATCTGGGGTTGGCATTCGCCATGATTTTCAGAATCATTCTTTTATTGATGATCAGCTGGATTATTGGCTTGAAAGAACCTGTACTTACTCTGGATTGGCTGGAGGAACCGGGAAGCGATTTGCCTTTGCAACTCAGCTGGAAAGATATTATTCTTCTGGCCGGAGGTATATTTCTGATTGGAAAAAGTACACTGGAAATTCATCATAAAATGCAGGTAGATCAAGTGGAGAAAACCAAAAAACCGTCTGCAGCATCAAGCCTGATGTTTATGGTTATTTTCCAGATTATTCTGATTGATATGGTATTTTCTCTTGACAGTATTCTTACCGCAATCGGACTGGTGGATAATGTCATGCTGATGATTATCGCCGTGGTGGTTTCTATTGCGATAATGATGGTTTTTGCCGGGCCTATATCGAGAGTGATCAACAAACATCCAAGTCTGCAGATTTTAGCTTTGGCATTTTTGGTCGTTATTGGTGTAATGTTGGTTGCAGAAGGGATTCACCAGCATGTAAGTAAAAACATCATTTATTCCTGTCTTGCCTTCAGTCTGGCGGTGGAATTTTTAAATATCCGGATAAGAAGCAAAGCATCAAGAGTACGAAAACTGAATCCGGATTTGAAAAACAGTTTGGAAATTGATGATCATCAGGATCAGGATCTTTAGAAAAGTTTTAAAAATAAAAGGCTGCTTCCTGAATGGGAGCAGCCTTTTTTATGGTTTCGGGTTTTGCGAAGATTTCATCTTTTTTACTTGTTTATAGCGATGTTTTTAGTTGTCCGGGGATAGATATCTGGTTCATTTACCTGTTATCAATTTCCAGGCTTCGTCGATCTTCTTTTCTGAAAGCAGTTTCTGTGCTATAAGATGAATCTGCTGATCATCAGAATAATTTCCTTCCGGAAGTTCTTCCACATTTGCCAGCATTCCCAAGTCATTTCCCGTAAAAATGGTGCTGAGTTTTATGGCATCGGGCAATCGGTCAAAACCGATTCCTTTCGTGACCAATGGTTTCGGAACTTCAAAAAGGTTGACTTCATTATTTCTTGAATACCAGTTGGCACCAAGTCTGGCTACAAAATCCAGTTTTTTCTGATCCAAAAGTCCGTGTTCATTCAGATATTCCTCACGGATATGAATTTTCACGACTTCACAGATAATCAGATTTCCGGCTCCGCCTTCAGTTCCCAAAGGTTTTACTTCCTGTACTTTGCATTCAAAATTTACCGGACATTCGGCAATTAATTTTGGCTTTATCAGATCCGCATCTTTCATAGTGAGCCCGGATTTAATGAACTCATTTTCCTCTTTATCATACTCTGTAGACGCCAGAGAAATCTGTTGAACGATAGGATAATTCACTGTTCCAATCACCACTTCCGGAACTTCTAGAATATTCTGCAGTGTGTGTTTGGTGGTATTGTCCCGAACTCTTCTCGCCGGTGAAAAAATAATGACTGGCGGTACCGTACTGAACATATTGAAAAAACTGAAAGGCGAAAGGTTGATATTTCCTTCCTGATCTAGGGTAGAAGCCAAGGCGATAGGGCGCGGTGCGATCGCAGTTTGCATGATCATCTGAAGTTCCGGTGCCGAAACTTCTGAAGGGATGATTGTCTTCATTTTTAAAGTTTAATCTGTTGGAGAAAATTTATAAAATCGCAGGCAAAATAGTTCCTGTAACTTCACCGAATCCGACGCGAATATCACCTTTCTGTGCCCATCCTCTCATGATGACGGTATCGTGATCCTCAATAAATTTACGCTCCTGTCCGTCATTTAACTTCAATGGATTCTGTCCGCGCCAGGTAAGTTCCAACATCGATCCGAAAGAATTGCTGTCCGTGCCGGAAATCGTTCCAGAAGCGTACATATCGCCAACTTCCACATTACATCCGTTGACGGTGTGATGCGCCAATTGCTGACACATATTCCAATACATAAATTTGTAATTGCTTTGAGAAATGAGGGCTTCGGTTCCTTTTGCCGGCTGCAGATACACTTCCAGTTGAATGTCAAAATTCTTATCGCCACTGAATTTCAGATAATCCAAAACTTCGGGTTCCTGTTGTGGAGAAGCCGTTCGGAATGGTTCCAAAGCTTCTAATGTAACAACCCAAGGAGAAACAGAACTACCAAAATTCTTGCCTAAAAAAGGCCCTAAAGGAACATATTCCCAGCTTTGAATGTCGCGTGCGGACCAGTCATTGAAAATCACCATTCCAAAAATGGCATCTTCAGCCTGAGAAGTGGAAATACTTTCTCCCATTTCTGTATTTTTATTGACAATAAAAGCCATTTCCAATTCAAAATCCAGTTGTTTGCAAGGTCCGAAAACCGGGGAATCCGCATCGGCAGGTTTCATTTGCCCTTTCGGCCTGTGAATATCGGTTCCTGAAATAACAATGGAAGAGGCTCTTCCATGATATCCTACCGGCAAATGTTTCCAGTTGGGCAATAGTGCATTGGCAGGATCCCGGAACATTTTTCCAACATTGGTAGCATGTTCGATACTGCTGTAGAAATCCGTGTAATTAGGCACATGAACCGGCATCAGCATCTTCACCTGATCCAGATTGTAGAAACATTCTTCTATAGATTTTTCATCTTTGGAAAGCAGCGAGCCTTCCAGCAATAATTCCTGTATTTTTTTGCGCACTGCAGTGGTGACAGGTTTCCCTAGTTCAATAAATTCATTGAGCGTATAAGCTTCAAAGACATTGTCGTTGATGCCTTCCACATCATTAAAATAACCAAAGTCGTACAGCGTAGCCAGGTCGATAACAATATCGCCGATTCGCGTTGCGCAGGCAATATATTCTTTATTAAAAACAGCTACTCCAAAAGGAATATTATAAATAGAAAAATCGGAATTTTCAGGATAGTTTACGAAAGATTTCATTGATATATTTTTTGATTAAATGACTGAATTCCCAACATTTTTCACATCAGGTTTTGAACCCTAAAAATACTAAAAAAAGTTCAGAGACCGGCTCTAAACTAAGGGATATTTTTATGATGATAAACTATTTCATTACCAGCGAATTCTCATCCATCCAGCGTTCCTGGGTGTTGATATCGGTAAGATAAATATGAGTTTGCTGTTTTTTCAACAATAAAGATTTTACAACGGGAACGGTAAGTTTTTCGCGTTCCAGCGTATCAAATCTCAATGAAATCATATTATGTCGTGTACGCAAAACATCTCCAGAAAAAACATTGGAATGCGATTCTCCTGTGGTTTTATCGTCAAATATTTCAATAAATGTTGCTTTGTTTCCTTTAATAATGATAAAGTGGCGTTCCGTATGATCTTCAAAATCTTTGATGAGAACAAATTTCTTATCATCCAGAGATTCGTTTGCGAGATTGCTGTTGATGCGTTTATTCTGTTCTAACTGATCCAACGAATAATTTACAGCATTCAACTGTGCTGAAGTAAAGCCAAAAATCAATACGAAACTGAGGAAGAAGTTTTTTTTCATAATGTGTAAAATAAAGACGGACTGGCATGTACAAATACCAGTCCATTATTTTTGACAAATAAAATCAGTTCTGTTAGAGAATTTTATTAAAGGTTTCCTCTTCTTTCCTGTTCTCTTTCCAACGCTTCAAATAATGCCTTGAAATTTCCGGCACCGAAACTTTGGGCTCCGTGTCTTTCGATAATTTCATAAAAAAGAGTAGGGCGGTCTTCCACGGGTTTGGTGAAGATCTGAAGTAGGTATCCTTCTTCATCACAATCGATCAGAATTCCCAGATCCTGAAGTTTTTTGATGTCTTCATCTATTTCTCCCACACGCTCAGGAACCATATCGTAATAGGCTTCCGGCGGAGCAGAGAGAAATTCTACACCTCTGGATTTCAGTTCAGTAACCGTTTTGATGATGTCTTTTGTAGCCACTGCGATATGTTGTACACCTTCTCCTTCATAAAAATCCAGATATTCCTCTACCTGTGATTTTCTCTTTCCTTCTGCAGGTTCGTTGATCGGGAATTTGGCATAACCGTTTCCATTGGACATCACTTTGGACATGAGTGCAGAATATTCGGTATTAATTTGTTTATCGTCGAAACTTAAAATATTCACAAATCCCATTACTTCTTCGTACCATGTTACAACGGGCAACATTCTGTTCCAATCTACATTTCCGACACAATGATCTACATATAATAATCCTACATCAGAAGGATTGTAATCGCTTTCCCATTTTTCGTAGCCGGGCATGAAAGCACCGTTATAATTTTTTCTTTCCACAAACATGTGAACTGTTTCGCCGTAAGTATATATTCCCGACATGCGAATTTCGCCGTGTTTATCAGTAATGGTAACAGGTTCCAGGTAAGGTTTTCCGCCACGTTTTGTAGTCTCTTCAAAAGCACTATACGCGTCATCTACCCACAGGGCAAGAACTTTCACACCGTCACCGTGTTTTTTTACGTGTTCATTAATAGGTGAATCAGATTTCAATCCTGTGGTAAGAACAAGTTTGATTTTTCCCTGTTGCAAAACATAAGAAGCACGATCTCGAACTCCTGTTTCAGGGCCTGCATAAGCCAAGCTCTGAAATCCGAAAGCGGTTTTGTAAAAATGCGCCGCCTGTTTCGCATTACCTACATAAAATTCAATATAATCTGTTCCATTAATGGGCAAAAAATTCTCTGCTTTAGCTATTTTTTCAGCAAATGTAAGTGTTGACATCTTGAAAGTTTGTTTAAGTTTATGTAACGCAAGTTACGAATTTCCCTGAAATTTTAATAATTGATATAAGTTTAGTTTAAGTTTCAATATATAGTTGTTTGATATAAAATATAGTCTATATTTGTATCAAGTAAAAAAGTAAAAGTTTTAAACTATGAAGGGCTGCGGTTCTTGAACTGCATCTATTTCTAGTAAAAGAGATCCCCGTTTCTATTGAGACGGGGATTTTCTTATATCGCGTGATCTTTGAATCTTTCAAAACAAAATTTATCCAGCATTTCCCGGTCGTCAGGATGTGCAATTTCAATAAGCGATTTGGCACGCTGTCTCATATTCTGTCCGTATAGATTTACAGCTCCGTATTCCGTTACAACCCAATGAATGTGGCCTCTGGTAGTCACTACGCCAGCTCCTTGTTTCAGATAAGGGACGATTCTCGGCAGCCCTTTTTTGGTACGGGAAGTAATGGCAATAATCGGTTTCCCGTCTTCACTTAATGAAGCACCTCTAATGAAATCCATCTGCCCGCCAATTCCGCTGAACTGTAAAGTTCCGATACTGTCAGCACAAACTTGTCCGGTGAGATCTACTTCTATGGCAGAGTTGATCGCAACCAGTTTTTTATTTTTCTTGATTACGGTAGGATTGTTGACGTGCGCTACATCCATAAAAGAGAAAGATGGATTATCATCAATATAATCATACAATTTCTTCGTACCGAAAGCAAAACTTGTGATGGTTCTATTCAGATGGGTTCCTTTATATTTATTGGTGATAATATCTTTATCTACCAAATCTACAATTCCATCGCTGAGCATTTCAGTGTGTACACCCAAGTCTTTATGATTGTGAAGACAGCTAAGAACGGCATCCGGAATAGTCCCGATTCCCATTTGCAGCGTGGATCTGTCGTCAATCATTCCGGCAATAATTCCTCCTATTTTCAGTTCTTCCGGCCCAACTTTGGATCCGTAATCCACGGTAAGCAATTCCGATTCATGCCAAACCATTTTGTGAATTCTCTGAACATGAACCATCGCATCACCATGCGTTCTGGGCATTTTTGGATTTACCTGCGCAATAATGATTTTTGCCGAGTCTACAGCACTTCTGGCCACATCTACTGAAGTCCCCAAAGAACAGTAACCATGTTTGTCCGGCGGCGAAACCGTGATGAGGGCAACGTCCAGCGGAAGATACCCTCTTCTGAACAAATTCGGGATTTCACTCAGAAAAACCGGGACAAAATCTCCTCTTTCGCTGTTTACGGCTTCACGCACCGGTGTGGAAACAAAAAGAGAATTAATGTAAAAACTGTCCTTATATTCCGGTTGGGCGATGGGTACATTTCCCTGCACAGTAATGGAAACAATCTCTACATCTCTTAATCTGTGTGCATGTTGCGCAAGCTCTTCGATGAGATAGTTGGGAGTACACGCACTTCCGTGAAGAAAAATCCGGTCTCCGCTGTTGATTAGTGAAATGGCTTCTGCCGCACTTACATAATTATACATAGTTTCTTATTAGGATTACTGGTCAAAGTTAATGATTTGTTAAGGAGCCTCACCTGAGATTTATCAAGGAAGGCGTAATATTTTGGTGAAATTTATCATAAAAAAGGTTCAGAAATCCTGAACCGTTTGTTTTATAACGTATTATTCCTGAGACCGGTCATGCAGATAATTTTCTTCATTTTCGAGCCAGCTGAATGCGTAGGACGGATCTTCCACTTTCATCGCTTCTTCCGTAAGTTGCAAAGGGCGGAAAGGATCTACCATCACAGCATATTCTTCTGTAAATTTTTTCCCGATACTGCGTTCCATAGCTCCAGGATGCGGGCCGTGAACAATGCCGCCGGGATGAAGGGTAAAATCCATCAAATCAATATGATTTCGGCTCATAAAATCTCCTTCAGTATAAAATAAAACTTCATCACTGTCAATATTGGAATGATTGTACGGTGCGGGCACGGCCAGCGGATGATAGTCGTACAGACGCGCCACAAAAGAACAAACTACAAAATTATGGGCTTCGAAATTCTGATGAATCGGCGGAGGAAGATGTATTCTGCCCGTGATCGGTTCAAAGTTTTTAATATTAAATTTATAAGGATAGAAATAACCGTCCCAACCTACAACATCAAACGGATGCGTTGCATAAACGAAATCCCAGATCTGATTTTCTTTTTTTACTTTGATGAGGAATTCACCTTTTTCATCTTTTGGTTCGAAAAATTCGGGTGCTACCACATCTCTTTCACAGAAAGGGGAGTGTTCCAGAAGCTGACCGAATTCATTTCTGTATCTTTTCGGAGTATAAATGGGAGAATGGCTTTCCAAAACAAAAAGAACATTATTTTCATCGCTAAAATGAATCTGATAAATAGTACCGCGCGGAATAATCAGGTAATCGCCAAACGAAAAATCAAGATTTCCCACGAAAGTTTTTAAAGTCCCGGATCCCTGATGAATATACAGTAATTCATCACACTCAGCATTTTTATAGAAATAATCTGTTGATTTTCTTGGCTTTGCCAGTCCCATTTTCAGATCATTATTCAGCATCAGAATCTTCCGGCTGTCCAGGAAATCGTCTTCAGCGGAAACATTCATTCCTTTGAACATTCTGGGTGTCACGTTTTTGGGAACTGCAATTTTTGGCGTAACGTCTTTAGGCTTCCCGATGCTTTTTATCTGCGTAGGACGATGGATGTGATACAGAAGAGAAGAGATTCCGTGAAAACCTTCGGTGCCGAAAAGTTGTTCATAATAATAAGCACCTTCTTCAGATTTAAAAACAGTATGTCTTTTCGGTGGAATTTTTCCAGATTGTATATATCTCATTGCTGTATTTGATTTTTGTAAAATTACAAATTATTCACCAAAACTAAAATTCCAGAAATATCAAATTCAAATCAATATTGGGAATTAAGGTTCGTAGCTTTCAAACTTTCCGCTTTCAAAGAACATCACAATTCTTTTTACCTTATCTGTTTGATTATCAGAGCTGTGTTTCAGTTCCGCATTTTCTTTCGTTTCTAATCTCCGAGAATCGTTTAAATTACCCTGAACGTCCTCCTGTTTTGGTTTAGGAAAATCTCGCTGCACTTCATCTTTAGGGAATTTTCTTCGTGTTCGGTCTTCGGATTCTGTATTTCCAAATTCATCATCATCAATCAGTGAAAACAGATCGGGGAGGGAAGTGGGTTTTGCTATGGCTTCCGTTTCTTCTTCAGCAGTTTTGTCTGATGTCAACATGTCTCCTTCTCCTTTTATCAGCCAGTCCCATTCCAGTTGAGGCAAATAATTTTTTACTTTTATTATGAAGTCTAGAGAAGGCTTGTTTCTTCCGGAAGTAATATGCGAAATGGACGACCGCTGTACTTCTACGGCATCCGCGAATTCTGAAGCGCTCAGTTTTGAGTACTCAATTATTTCTGCAATTCTTTCATTCAGGCTCATCCGTGCTATTTATTTACAAATACAAATGTAAAACTATAATTCACATTACTAAAATACAAATGTAAATAATTCGATTGATCAATATTTTACAAAAGTAAAAACCAGCACTCACAGTACTGGTTTCCAAATTTAAATGAATTTTAATATTGTAAATTAATGTCTGATATGATCGTCATTATCCGGATCATACTTTAGTTTACGCTCTTTCTTTTTCTGAGGAAAAAGCAGCGATGTAATAATGCTTATCGCGAGAATGGATACAATAATAATAAGGGAATGTGAGGTTTCAAAACCAATATCGGCAAGTTGATGATGCAGTATCATTTTGAGACCGATAAAGGTGAGCAGTGCTGCAAGTCCGATTTTAAGAAACCTGAATTTATCAATAATTCCAGCTAATAAGAAGAACATAGAACGCAGCCCGATAATCGCAAAGATGTTAGAGAAAAAGACAATATACGGATCCTTAGTCACCGAAAAGATTGCAGGAATACTGTCTACAGCGAAGATCAAATCGGTCGCTTCTATGATGAGCAAAACGAGAAATAATGGAGTCATTTTCTTTATACCGTCAACGGTAACCCAGAATTTCTGGCCTACGAACTCATGATGTACCTTGAAATATTTATTGGCAAACCTAACTACGGGGTGATTTTTCGTATCGATTTCTTCGTTTTCATTTCGGTTCAGAAACATTCTTACTCCGGTGATGACGAGGAAAGCTCCAAAAACATACATTATCCAGCCGAACTTGGCGATCAGTGCTGCGCCTACGAAGATGAAGATGAAACGCATGACAATAGCACCCAAAATCCCCCAGAACAACACCCGATGATAATTTCTTTCTGCAACACCGAAAGCAGAGAATACCAGTATCATTACAAATATATTATCCACCGAAAGAGCGTACTCAACAATATAACCGGTGAGATATTCTAACCCAAGGTTTTGATTGTACAGTTTAATGGAATGTTCCAAATCAGACGGAATAATATGAACAGGATGCTGATGCTTTGTAATGACCGACTGAAGTTTTTCAATACTGTCGATTCCGTGAAGATGATGTCCGTAAGTAAGAAGAACAACATAAAACCCCATCGAAAGGGCAACCACAAAAAAGCTCATAAGACCGGCCTTCTTCATTGAAACTACACCTCCAGATTTCTTACCCATATTCAGGTCAATGGCTAAAATAATAAGGATAAAAATGAGAAATCCTGTTAAGAATAATATTTCACTGCTCATAAAAAATTTTAAACGCAAAGATATTTAAAAAAACTAAAATTCCATTTATTAACAAATGTAAATAACTTCACCCATGGCTTTTTAGAAGACTTATAATATGTTTAATGAAATAACTAAATTTTCTATAAAAAGCAGTTTTTGAGCCTTAAAGTAAATATGAATCTTTACTATAATTAAAAATATTATTTAACTCATTTGCAATTAATTACAATATTTAATTAAGCATATGTTAATCCACAAAATTATCCACAGACAAACTGTCATTTTAACATGTTTGTTGAATTTACAAATGTTATTCTTGTTTTCAAGATGAAAAAAAATTATTTTTGAGAATTGTAAAACGCCACTCATCTCAATGGAAAAATACTATACTCGAAATCCCCATTTCCCAGATCGCTATATATCGCCCGCAATTCTGGAAAATTATTTACAGAACAATCTCAGCGATTATCTTTCTCAGATAGGAACTTCTTCTTTGGGTAAACCTGTCTATATGTTGTCTTTGGGCAAAGGGAAAACGAAAGTAATGGCATGGTCGCAAATGCACGGAAATGAAAGCAACGGAACTCATGCATTGCTGGATCTTTTGGAAACATTTTCAGCGCATCCCGAACTTAAAGAAAGTATTTTTCAGAATATTTCGTTGGATTTTATCGTGATGCTGAATCCTGACGGTGCTGAAAAATGGACGAGAAGAAACGCCTTGGAAATTGATTTGAACCGTGATTTTCATCAGCAGGCAAGTCAGGAATTCAGAATTTTAAAGAGAATTTTTGATCAGGGAGGTTATCAATACGGGTTGAACCTTCATGAACAGAGAACTATTTTTACCACAGACGGCGAACATCCAGCTACTCTTTCTTTTTTAGCACCTTCCGAAAATGCAGAACGGACTCTCACTGCAACCCGTAAGAAAGCAATGGCGGTAATCTCTCAGATTTATCGAAAAATGAAACCACTACTTCCTCACGGAATCGGACGTTATACAGATGAATTTTATCCCACTTCTGTCGGCGATAATTTTACCAGGCTCAAAATGGCTACCATTCTTTTTGAAGGAGGGCATTTTCCGGAAGACTATAGAAGGGAACGCACCCGTAAGTTTTATACTTTGGCTTTGTATCATGCTTTAGATGCCATCAGTACTTTAAAAGGCACTGCGGATGATTATAAATTATACTTTGAAATTCCTGAAAATAAAGAAACACATTATGACATTATCTACAGAAATGTAAGGCTGAACACAGATTTTGAATGTGTGCTGGATATTGCAGTACAGTATCAGGAAGTGTTGAAAAACGGAAAAGATGAAATCTCTTTTGTCCCTATCGTGAAAGAAGTTGGAGATTGTGGAAAGAAAAAAGGCTGGAAAGAAATAGACTGTACAGGAAAGCAATTTATATCCAAAAAAACCTATCCCAAACTGGATGCTGCGGTAGATTTTAAGATCATTTGAGAATAGAAATAAAAAAATCAGCTCCGAAATAGAGCTGATGTATGAGAATTTTGAGAAAAATAATAAGAATTATTTTACCACTTTAATTCCGGATGCCATAAACCTGTTCTGCTCCTGAGGTTCGGTGATGGCATCAATTTCTTCCTGAGATTTCTTGGCATCTTCAGCATAATGTCTGGCTTCTTCCACAGAAAGCATTTTTCTTTCAGCAACACCTTCCAGCACTACATTTTTACCTTCCAAAGCTACCGGAACAAAGAATGCATAATCCTTCATTTTCACGAAAAAAGTTTCATTTTTATCATTTTCTACAGTCAGCCAACATCCTTTTTTTGGACAGACAGAGGTTACTTTTCCTGTTAATACAGCGTGTTCTACTTTGGTAGATTTATCCAGTTCTTTATTCAACTGAGCAACAGAAACTGCTTTTTTTATTGCTTTGTTCTTTACATCACTTCCATAAACGTCTCCTACGAGGGCTTTTCCGGCCGGCGGAGCTATTTTTTTTGCTTCTTTTTCCTGAGCAAATGCCGTTGTTGCACATACTAATGCGATTAAAAATAATAATCTTTTCATTTTTTAAAAATTTTTTCCAAAATTAGTAAAACTTTTCTAATACAAATTCGATATAAATTATTTTATATTTACTTTCTGATAATAATCACTCAATTAATATGAAAAGACAACTCAAACTTTGGGATGCAGTAATGCTGGTCATGGGATCCATGATCGGAAGCGGAATTTTTATCGTCAGTTCCGATATGATGAGAAATCTGGGTTCAGGATATTGGCTCATAGCAGTTTGGGTAATTACGGGAATCATGACCGTGGCGGCAGCCATTTCTTATGGCGAACTTTCTTCCATGTTTCCAAAAGCCGGCGGACAGTTTACTTACATCACTGAAATTTTCGGCCGAATGACGGGTTTTCTCTACGGCTGGGGTCTTTTTGCCGTCATACAAACCGGAACCATTGCCGCCGTTGCCATGGCGTTTGGAAAATTTACAGCTTATCTTGTTCCGTGGCTCAACGATTCTGAACCTATCTTTCAAAATGGTGGTTTTAAAATTACCTGGGTACAAATATTGGCCATTATTGTTATTTTGCTGCTGACTTATATCAATACCAAAGGAGTAAAAAACGGAAAATTTTTACAAAATGTGTTTACAGCTTCCAAGATTCTGGCACTTCTCGGAATTATTTTGTTTGGATTTTTGCTGATTAAAGATTCGCAATGGGCTTCAAACATGAGTTTTGGATGGAATGCTTTTCAGGATTTCGGAAACGAAGTAGGAAATAATCTGTTACCCACAAATTGGAAATCCATCAGTGGAATGGCACTTCTTGGCGGATTGGCCGCTGCGATGGTGGGTTCGGTCTTCAGTTCAGTAGCTTGGGAAAATGTCACTTTTGTGTCGGGAGAAATTAAAAATCCCGAGAAAAATGTGGTGAAATCGATGGTTCTGGGAACTTCAGCAGTGATGGTGCTTTACCTCTTGGTGAATTTAGTTTATCTGAATGCACTGGACAGGGACGGAATTGCTTTTGCAGATAAAAACCGTCCCGCTGTTGCCGCTTCAGAAGTTATTTTCGGAAATACCGGAACCGTTATCATGGCTGTTCTGGTAATGATTTCCACTTTTGGATGTATCAACGGGTTGGTTTTAGCGGGTTCAAGAGTGTATCAAACCATGGCCAAGGATGGATTGTTTTTTAAATCAGCGATGGAAAATAACCGTCATGATGTCCCCGAAAAATCACTCTGGATGCAGGGAATATGGGCTTCTGTTCTGGCACTTTCCGGGCAGTACGGCGATTTGCTGGATATGATTTCTTTTGTCATTGTCCTTTTTTATATGATTACCGTTTTTGGCGTCATCTATCTTCGCTTCAAAAAACCTGAACTTGAAAGGCCTTATAAAACCTGGCTGTATCCCATAACTCCGCTGTTGTATTTATTCATCGGTTCTGCATTTTGTATTCTGCTAATGATGTATAAACCTCAATATACATGGCCCGGATTCCTACTGATTTTGATTGGATTGCCGGTCTATTGGTTCATTAACAGAAAGAAAAGCTGACATATTTCAAAACATTTTTATATTTTTGGAATTAAACTTTTCCTATGAAGCAGGTATTTCTCATTTTTATTTTAGCATTCCTTGTCGTTTCTTGCGGTACTGCAAAAAAACCAGTGAAAAGGCCGGATCCTTATAAAAAAAGAGTAGAAAGAACTGCAGAGCTCAGAAATCTGGTTTCTCATTTTTCGGGTAAAAACTCAAATCAGGTAACAGAATTACTGAAAGATGCCGAAAAATATCTGGGTGCTCCTTATAAATATGCCGGAAATACGTCCGCAGGATTTGACTGTTCAGGTCTGGTTTGCAAGGTTTTCGATGAAAATAAAATGAAACTGCCGCGTCGTTCGGAAGATCAGGGGAATACGGGAGAAGAAGTGGAAATTAAAAAAGTGAAACCGGGTGATCTCTTATTTTTCGCTACTTCCTCCGGCCAAAAAGTGTCGCATGTAGGAATTGTGCATACCATCAATCCCGATGGCGAAGTGACTTTTATTCATTCTTCCACCTCAAAAGGAGTCATTATTTCTTCATTAAATGAAAAATATTGGAATAATGCCTATCTTTTTGCCCGAAGAATGTTCTGATTTTTCAAACAACCAAATACACTTTTTGCAGATTTCTATTTGTATTTTTGCAAGGTTATTAAAATAAAAATATGTCGCTACAACAAACCATTGAAAAGATTTGGGACAACAGAGAACTGTTGCAGAATGAAGAAAGCAAAACTGCTATCCGTGAAGTCATCCATCAACTGGATTTGGGAAAACTTCGGGTCGCCGAACCTTTAGATAAAGGCTGGAAAGTAAATGAATGGGTGAAAAAAGCGGTAGTGATGTATTTCCCAATTCAAACTATGGAAACCATTGAAGTGGGCCCGTTTGAATTTCATGATAAAATTCCGTTGAAGAAAAATTATGCTGAAAAAGGAGTTCGTGTCGTTCCGCATGCCATCGCACGACACGGAAGTTTCGTGGCTTCCGGCGTTATTATGATGCCTTCGTATGTGAATATCGGTGCGTATGTAGATTCCGGAACGATGGTAGATACCTGGGCAACTGTAGGAAGCTGTGCACAAATTGGAAAAAATGTTCACCTGAGCGGTGGTGTGGGAATTGGTGGGGTTTTGGAACCGCTTCAGGCAGCTCCCGTGATTATAGAAGATGATTGTTTCATCGGATCCAGATGTATCGTAGTGGAAGGGGTGCATGTAGAAAAAGAAGCTGTTTTGGGTGCCAATGTTGTGCTGACGGCGTCTACAAAAATTATAGATGTAACGGGAGACAAACCAGTTGAAATAAAAGGAAGAGTGCCGGCAAGATCTGTAGTTATTCCCGGAAGTTATACCAAACATTATCCGGCCGGCGAATATCAGGTTCCATGTGCTTTAATTATCGGAAAAAGAAAAGAATCTACTGATAAGAAAACCTCTCTGAATGATGCTTTGAGAGAAAATAACGTGGCAGTGTAATTTTCACCGTGTATGATTAAATCCAGATTTCTGAACTTCGTATCCAATCCCAAATATATTTTTGGGATTTATATTCTTGTCAGCCTGCTGTCTGCTGTTTCCAAATTTTTTCGCGGCGAGGGTGCATATAACAACTATCTGATCTTCAGAAATGTATTCACCAATACGCTGGCTGAAAGAAATATTTATTTGCAATATCCTGAGATTCATTTTGATTCCAATCATTATGGGATTTTTTTCAGTGTGCTCATTGCTCCTTTTGCACTTTTGCCGGATTGGTTGGGAATGCCGCTCTGGAATGTGGCCAATACATTAATATTTATTTTTGCCATCAGTAAATTACCTTTATCAGAACCAAAAAAAGCTTTTTTTGCCTGGCTTTGTCTTCAGGAATTTATTACAGCATCAGTAAGTTTGCAGTTTAATATTGCGCTCACAGGCCTTTTGATGCTTTCTGCCATTTATATTTACGAACGAAAAGAAACGCAGTCGGCCATCGCGATGCTGATCGGGTTTTTTGTAAAACTCTACGGAATTGTCGGGCTTTCATCATTTTTCTTTATCAAAAATAAATTCAGATTTATTCTATCATTTCTATTGTATGGAAGTGTATTTCTCCTGCTCCCAATGTTGCTATCCAGTCCTCAGTTTGGGTTACAAGCGTATGCAGACTGGTTCGAAGCTTTGGCAAGGAAAAATGGAACCAATGCGATTCTGGGAAACCGTCAGGATTACTCCATTATGGGAATCGTAAGAAGGGTTTTGGGAGATGCAGAAATCTCCAATTTGGTATTCCTGATTCCCGGATTAGCCCTTTTTGCGACGCCATATCTCAGAATTAAACAGTATAAACATCTGCCGTTTCAACTGATGATTCTGGCTTCTACATTGCTTTTTGTAGTGCTTTTCAGTTCCGGTTCCGAATCGCCAACTTTCATTATTGCTGTAGCCGGAGTTATGCTTTGGTTTTTAATTCAGAAAAAGAGATCGGCCATCGTTTACGGAATGCTGATTTTTGTAATCGTGCTGACGTGTTTTGGATTTTCAGACTTGTTCCCGAAATTCATCAAGGAAAATTACATCATGAAATACTCTCTGAAAGCCTTACCTTGTGCTGTTGTTTGGTTTCGTATCATATATGAACTGCTGACCAAAGATTTTGAAAAAGATTATAAATTAGCCTGATGAAAAAGATTTCAATTGTCATTCCTGTATTTAATGAAGCAGATAATCTGTCGTTGATGTATCAGAAAATCAATGGTGTTTTTGAAACGCTGCAGGAGTATACTTTTGAAATTATTTTTATTAATGACGGCAGCAGAGATCGAACTCAGGAAAAACTCTCACGCAATTATTCCGAAGTAAAATATCTGGAATTTTCGAGAAATTTCGGGCATCAGCCAGCCGTAAAAGCCGGAATGGATTTCGCCAATGGAAATGCTGTTATTTCTATGGATGGCGATCTGCAACATCCGCCGGAACTGATTCCTGATTTGATAAAAAAATGGGAAGAAGGTTTTGATGTGGTGCTGACCAACCGGTTTTACCCGAAAGAAATTTCTTATTTTAAAAAAAGAACTTCACATCTGTTTTATAAATTTTTGTCTACAATTTCAGATGTAGATCTGAGAAAAGGTGGTGGTTCGGATTTTCGTTTATTGGATGCTGCAGTCGTTCAGGAATTCAGAAATTTTACCGAAGACGACCTTTTTCTTCGGGGTTTAACGAGCTGGATTGGCTATAAACAAACGACCATCAACTTCACCGCAGGAGAACGGAATGCCGGAGAAAGCAGTTACAACCTGAAGAAAATGATGAAATTCGCTTTCACAGGAATTACGGCTTTCAGTGTAAAACCACTTTATTTTGCGGTGTATTTGGGATTTATTTTTTCTGCCATCGCTATTTTCGGTTACGGAATTTATGTAATTCATTCTTTTGCGACTAATACTGAAATTTCCGGTTGGGCCTCGCTTATTATGACCGTCGTATTTTTCGGAGGTGTACAGTTGATTATTCTTGGAATCATCGGAATTTATCTCGGGAAAATCTTTAAACAGGTGAAAGAACGTCCCAATTATATCATCCGTTCAAAAAATTTTTAATGATTCTCCTTTCTTTTGACATCGAAGAATTTGATATGCCTTTTGAGTACAAAGGAAATATTCCGTTTGAAGAACAGATTTCTGTTTCCCAGAATGGTTTAAATAAAATACTGGATTTGTTGAAAAAACATAATGTAAAAGCTACTTTTTTTTCAACAGTAATTTTCGCGGAACAAAGTAAAACTTTGATTGAAAGACTGTTAAAAGAAGGACACGAACTCGCTTCGCATACCTGGTTTCATTCCAATTTTAAAGAAGAACATCTGTTACAATCCAGAAATCGACTGGAAGAATTATTTGATGTCAAAGTGACAGGACTTCGCATGCCCAGAATGAGAACCGTCGATCCGAAAGCTGTTGCTGCAGCAGGATATGAATATAATTCCTCTGTCAATCCAACGTATTTGCCCGGACGGTACAATAATTTAAAAATTTCCCGCACTTTTTTCTTTGATGAGAACGTTTTACAGATTCCGGCTTCTGTTTCCCCGAATTTCAGAATTCCTTTATTCTGGCTCAGTTTTCATAACTTTCCGATGTGGATTTATAAAAAACTGACCCGTGATGTTCTGAAAAAAGATCAGTACTTGAACATCTATTTTCATCCCTGGGAATTTTCCGACATTAAAAAAGAAGAGTATAAACTCTCAGCAATTACCACAAAAAATACAGGTGAACAAATGGTTCAGCGAATGGACGATTTTTTATATTGGCTGAAAAAAAAGAACATCCCCTTTACAACATTTCAGGAATTTCAAAAACGCATTCGCTCATGAAAATCGCTTTCGATGCTAAAAGATTTTTCAACAATACTTCCGGTTTGGGAAATTATTCCAGGGATTTAGTTCGGATTCTCGCTACGTATTATCCTGAAAATGAATACATTCTTCTCAATAAAAATCTTTCCGAAAGAGGAAAAGAAATCCTGGAACTGCCTCATGTATTTTTTGAAAAAACATCTTCGGGAAAACTCGCAAGACAATATAAAATGGGAAAAGATGCCCAACATCTGCAGGCAGATATTTTTCACGGATTGTCCGGCGAACTGCCACTGAAATGGAACGCCCAACCCATTAAAAAAATAGTGACCATTCATGATCTTATTTTTGAACGGTATCCTCAGTATTATTCATGGTTTGACCGGAAAATTCATCTTTGGAAATTTAAAAAAGCTGCGAAAAGTGCAGACCGGATTATTGCCATCTCAGAGCAGACTAAACTCGATATTATTCAGTTTTTGAACGTTCCTGAAAGTAAAATCACTGTAGTGTATCAAGGTTGTCATCAGTCTTTTAAACAAGATTTTAATGAAGACAAAGCCTCAATATTAAAAGAAAAACATCATTTACCCGACCGTTTTATTCTGAATGTCGGGACCGTGGAACCCCGCAAAAATGCGTTCAGCATTGTTCAGGCGATTCAGAATACCGAAATTCCATTGGTCATTGTGGGAAGAAAGACAACGTATTCTGAAAAAATCAAACGGTTTCTTAAAAAAAATAAGATGGAAAGTCAAGTTCTTTTTCTGGAAGGCTTCACGATGGAAGAACTCGCTTTGTTGTATAAAATGGCAGATATTTTCGTGTATCCCAGTTTTTTTGAAGGATTTGGAATTCCGGTAATTGAAGCTTTATTCTCTCGAACACCAGTGATTACCAGCGGAAAAAGTTCACTTCCTGAAGCGGGAGGAAATGGCGCATTATACATTGATCCTGAAAATCCGAAAGACCTATCCGCAAAAATCAAGTTTCTTTGGAATCATGAAACGGAAAGAAAAAGGCTTGCTGAGATTGGATTTAAATATGTTCAGAAGTTTTCTGACGAAATCATTGCAAAAGAAATGAACAGTGTTTACCAAGATGTGCTGAAAAGTTAAACAAATTATTTCTGAACGATTATTTTGTTCACCAATTTTTTTTGATCGGCTGTCACTGTTGCGAGGTAAATGCCGTTTTGCAGATAAGAAACATCAATTATTTCTTCATTCTCAATATTCAGAATTTGCCTTCCACTGAGATCAGTGAGTGTAAGCCGAAAATTTCCCGGTTTTTTTTTTCCAAACAGAATTTCGAATTGATCTTTTGCAGGATTGGGATAAAAAGAAACGGACAGTTCTTCGATTTGAGTTTCGGAAACGGATAGTGAAGACGAGGCTTTTGCAAAATGTTGCAACGCACCAAGAGCTGCTTTTGTGACATTAAAAAGATACACAGGATCCATGTTGGCTACAATATCTGCGGAAGTATGCGGAGCCGGATTCAGTTCGCCCTGATATTCGTAAAAACCGGTAATCACTTCATTGTTGTTCTGAAACGGCATATAATCCGATGAATAGGCATTGGACAGGGTAGTCTGAAGCGGCGAATAGAGCGCAACACAATTCATCAGCTCTGAAGTTGCCTGATAAGAAGCGGCATTATTCGTGGACGGAAAATTATTGGTATCTCTTTCACAAACGATAGTATTGTGGGTTTGTCCGGCTCTTCCCCCTACCTGATCGATGTTGAAAACGAGTCTGATGTCCATTTTAGGAACCGTAGCGTTCACCACCTGATTCACATAATGCTGACTTCCGTAAAGCCCTTGTTCTTCTCCGGAGAAATGAATAAATTTTATCGAATATTCGGTCGGGATGTCTTTCATAATTCTTGCCATTTCCAGCAGTGCGATGGTCCCGCTCCCGTTGTCATTGGCACCAACACCATTCACGGTATCGTAATGAGCGCAGACAATGACGAAAGTATTCGGATATACGGTTCCTGTTTTGGTAATGATAAGATTTTTGGAACTCAATGATCCTGCGGTGAAAGGATTTTCTGAAATCTGAGAGATGCTGTACCCGAAAGATAAATATTTGTTCTTCAGCCAATTGAAGGCGTTGTTGTTCGCAGTACTTCCTGTCGTTTTGGTTCCGAGGCTTACAAATTCCTGCAGTCCTGAATTTATAGTAACCTGGGAAACTTGGTTCACCCTATTTTGGTATGCCTGAATAAAAGTTTGTGCTGATACAAAAAAAGAAATACAAACAGCTAAAAGGAAAAAGATTTTCTTCATTGGATTTTCTGAGTTGTAAAAATACAAAAAATCCCGGATCAAAGATTCGGGATTTCTCTATTGATAACAAAAGGTTTACATTATTTTATCTGATCTACAACAGCTTTGAAAGCTTCCGGATGGTTCATTGCAAGGTCTGCGAGAACTTTTCTGTTCAGCTCGATGTTGTTCTTTTTAAGAGCGCCCATAAATTGGGAATAAGACATTCCGTGTTCTCTGGCACCAGCGTTGATTCTGGTAATCCAAAGAGACCTGAAATTTCTTTTCTTCTCTTTTCTTCCGCGATATGCGTATTGCATCGCTTTTTCTACGGCGTTTTTGGCAACTGTCCAAACGTTCTTTCTTCTTCCGAAATAACCTTTAGCCAGTTTCATCACTTTTTTTCTGCGTGCTCTGGAAGCAACGGCGTTTACTGATCTAGGCATAATCTAAATTGTTTTTTTGAATACAGCGTTGCTTATTTCATCAAACTTTGGGGCTGTGATTCAGGGTTAGAAATTCTGAATTTTTAATTCTTATAAACCGATTTAGGATTTATAAAAAACTACTTAATGGCTAATTGGCGTTTAACACTTTTTTCGTCCACAGTAGCAACATAAGAAGTTTGGGTCAGATTTCTCTTCTGCTTGGTTTCCTTCTTCGTCAAGATGTGGCTTTTATAAGCATTTTTTCTTTTGATCTTCCCGGTTCCGGTAAGAGCAAAACGCTTTTTAGCACCTGATTTCGTTTTTAATTTTGGCATTGTTCTGCTTTTTTGTTTTGTTATCAATATTTAAGGCTGCAAAATTACAAAAAATTCTGCAACTATGCACGTCGTCATAGAAAGAGATTTCAGAAGAAACCTCTTTTTTAAGATTATTTAGAAGGCAGTTTAAAAAATTACCTTTTCTTGAAATGAAAAATGAATTATTTGGCTGGCTTCTTTGGGCTCATCATCATGATCATTCGCTTGCCTTCCAACTTGGGCATCTGATCCACTTTTCCTACGTGCTCTAGATCCTGAGCAAGACGCAGGAGCAAAATTTCTCCCTGATCTTTGAAAACAATTGAACGCCCTTTGAAGAAAACATAGGTTTTAAGTTTTGATCCTTCTTCCAGGAACTTTTCAGCATGCTTCTTTTTAAATTCGTAATCGTGATCATCCGTTTGCGGACCAAAACGGACTTCCTTCACTGTTACTTTTACTTGTTTGGCTTTCAGTTCCTTTTGCTTTTTCTTTTGCTCGTAAAGGAATTTTTTGTATTCAAGAACTCGGGCTATATAAGGCTCTGCCTTGTCTGAAATCACCACCAGATCCAATTCCTGTTCTTTGGCAATTTCCAATGCTTTCGCCAATGGATATACTCCGGGTTCTACGTTATCGCCCACTAAACGAACTTCCTTCGCGCGGATTTTTTCGTTAATTTGATGCGCATCCTCCTGTTGTGGACGACGCTGCGGGCCTCTACCTCTGTAATGAAATTTCTGTGCTATTGTATTAAATTTTTAAGTTAATTTCTTCTATTGCTTCGCGCTCCTGGCGTTTTGCTCTGTATTATTTTGGAGTGTGAATTATTCACCAAAACTTGCATTAAATGTGGATGCTTTCTGGAAATAAGCAATGAAATCATCAACACTCATCGTCCCTAAATCCCCTTCACCTCGCCTTCTTACAGAAATTGTTCCTGCATTTTCTTCATTTTCACCTACGATCAGCATAAACGGATATTTATTGATTTCCGCATCTCGGATTTTCTTTCCGGTCTTCTCGTTGCGGTCGTCAATCAGGCCGCTAATATCGTGATTTTCTAATAATTGAGAAACTTTTTTAGCATAATCCACATATTTTTCAGAAATTGGCAATATGATGAATTGATCCGGAGCCAGCCAAAGTGGGAAATCACCTGCGGTATTCTCCAAAAGTATGGCGATGAAACGTTCCATAGAACCAAACGGAGCTCTGTGAATCATCACTGGACGGTGTTTTTCGCCGTCGCTTCCTATATAAGTAAGGTCAAAACGCTCCGGTAAATTATAATCTACTTGGATGGTTCCCAACTGCCATTTTCTACCTAAAGCATCTTTCACCATGAAATCCAGTTTTGGACCATAGAAAGCAGCTTCACCATATTCTATTACAGTTTTCAGACCTTTATTTTCTGCAGCCTGAATGATGGCTTTTTCTGCTTTATCCCAGTTCTCATCGGTACCGATATATTTCTCATTATTTTCAGGATCGCGAAGGGAAATTTGGGTGACAAAATCGTCAAACCCTAGGTTTTTGAAAACGTACATTACTAAATCAATCACCCCTTCGAATTCCTCCATTAATTGATCTGGCGTACAAAATAAGTGTGCATCATCCTGTGTAAATCCACGTACCCTGGTGAGTCCGTGAAGCTCACCAGACTGTTCGTACCGATAAACCGTTCCGAATTCTGCAAACCGTTTTGGCAAATCGCGATACGACCATTGCCCGACTTTATAAATCTCGCAATGGTGAGGGCAGTTCATGGGTTTCAGCATGAATTCTTCACCTTCGTTGGGTGTTTTGATCGGCTGAAAACTGTCAGCACCATATTTATCCCAATGTCCGGAAGTGACATAAAGTTCCTTAGCGCCGATGTGTGGAGTCATGACAAACTCATAACCGGCTTTTTTCTGTGCTTCAGAAAGGAAATTCTCCAGTTTTTTTCTCAGTGCAGCTCCTTTTGGTAACCAAAGTGGTAAACCGGCACCGACTTTTTCAGAAAAAGCAAAAATCCCGAGTTCTTTTCCTAATTTCCGGTGATCGCGGCGTTTTGCTTCTTCCAGTTTTTCCAGATATTCCGTCAGTTCTTTCTGCTTGGGAAAAGAAATTCCATACACTCTGGTGAGTTGCGGATTTTTCTCGTCGCCTCGCCAATAAGCTCCGGCAGCATTCAGGATTTTTACTGCTTTTACAATTCCCGTGGACGGAATATGGCCGCCACGACACAAATCGCTGAAGTTATCGTGAGTACAGAATGTAATTTCGCCGTCTTCAAGATTGGAAATCAGTTCCGTTTTATAAGGATTGTCTGCGTATTCTTTTAAAGCATCGGATTTGGTAACACCGAAAAGCTCAAATGTGGAATCCTTTTTGGCGTTTTCCAGCATTTTCTTTTCTATTTTCTCGAAATCTTTTTCACTGAGTGTTTCGTCACCGAAATCCACGTCGTAATAAAACCCATTCTCAATGGCTGGGCCAATGGTTAATTTTGCATTGGGATAAAACTCTATAATGGCCTGTGCCAAAAGGTGAGCGGAAGAATGCCAGAACGCTTTCTTTCCCATATCATCATTCCACGTCAGGAGTTGCACCTTAGAATCTTCCGTAATCGGGGTGGTAACTTCTACTTGTGTACCGTTTACGATGGCTGAAATTGTGTTTCTCGCCAATCCTTCACTGATAGATTTGGCTACATCCATTGGCGTAACTGTGCCTTCAAATTCTCTGATGCTTCCGTCGGGAAGAGTGATTTTTAACATTTTAGGAATTAAAAATGATGAGCTGCAAAAATAACGAAAAAATTAATGATAGATCACTTTTTTAGTGGCTAATAATGGAAAATGAGTGCAGCCTATTTAGGAATGATCAGTGTTATCGGTTTTCCCGTCTTTATTAAGCTTTGAAGTTTTCTTAATCTCTTGATCAGTTTCTTCCTGAGAAACAATTCGTTCTGAAGATGCCGGAATATTCGGATAATCCTGATTTTGTTTTTTAACTTCGGCTTTTTCGGTTTTTTGTTTCTTTTTTGGAGTTTTCATAATGCTAAACTTTAAGTCAAATATGAGTAAAAGTGCGACAGTTTCTTTTATAAACTTTCCTCAGGATTTTCTATAATTTGATTTCTAAATTTAGAAAATCTAAAAAAAACCTTTCATAGAAGGCGATATCGCTGTGATGAGAAAGGTTATTTCACCATCATTTTAAAAGTTTTAATTGGTTTCCCGTCATGATGTGAAATGGTTACAAAATACACTCCTGATAGCAGGTTGCCTTCAAATGGGAAATACTGTGTTTCCTCTTTAGAAAGGGTTTCCTGTTTCACTATTCTTCCCGCTGCATTGTAAATGGCCATGATACAGTGATCCTTCTTTAATATATCTCCAGAGAGATAAAAATTGCCATCGTTCGGATTATTATACAGTTGGAGATCCGTATTGCGAACTTCGGATGTACTTAACGATTTGTTATCAAACCGTGCAATGAATGAAGTCAAGTCATTGCCTGTGCTCTGCGGAACTCTTTGCGGCATCCACGCTCCCTCAGTCGTGTAGCCCGTGTTGGAATTTGTGTTGCCAAATAAAAACAATACCCCATTATCTATGGCTATATTTAAAGGAACATCAATATGGGAAAACGAAGTTCCGCCGTAGTAGGAACACCAGATGAAGTTCCCCGAGGAATTAAATTTGGCAAAATAATGGTTGATAGCATTTGCTGTATTTAACTCTTGGAACTCCTGATGAGATCCTGTTGTAGCAATATTGTTGGTATTACCGTAACTGTTTCCGGTAATATAGACTTCATTTCCATTAGGAGCGGCAATATTAGCAGCCAGAGCAGCTGTTCGCACCGGAGCCGGATTGGTCACCGTTCAGACTCCTGAATGTGGATTCAGTATCTTGCAGACCGCCTGTCCTGAAGCGATGATGTTGTCTACAGGTAATATTTTTTCAGAAAAATTACATCATGAAGAGGGGATAACCTATGGAATAGGCCCTGGTTTAGGAACAGAATCTGAAACGCAAAATGCTTTTCTGGAATTTCTGAAGAAGATAAATACGCCTATCGTGCTGGATGCAGATGCTTTGAATATCATTGCTTTAGATAATGCGCATCTTGAACTTATTCCAAAAAATTCCCTTCTGACTCCGCATCCTAAAGAATTTGAAAGGCTTTTCGGCACGAGTGCAAATTCTTTTAAAAGATTGGAAATAGCAAGAGAAAATGCTGAAAAATTCGGGATTTTTATCGTGCTGAAAGACCGGTATACTCAAATTATTACCCCGAAAAAAACGGTTTATTATAATATTACAGGAAATCCCGGAATGGCAACAGGGGGTAGTGGAGATGTTCTTACAGGCATTATCACTGCATTGTTGGCGCAAAAATATTCTTCCGAAGAGGCCGCAATACTGGGGGTTTGGCTCCACGGGAAAGCCGGTGATGATGCTGCAAAAATGAATTCTGAAGAGGCTTTGATTGCCGGTGATCTTCCCGAATCTTTAGGCCGAGTTTTTAATGAATTGAAGAATTCCCACTATAAAAAGCCACAAAATAATTAAAATAAAAGCCGTTCTATTGAACGGCTTTAGTAATGTTATAAAAACGGCTTTATTCAGGTTTTCCGTTTTCTGCTTCCGTAATTTTATTGTTTTTAGAATACCACATAATCACGAGACCTGCCAGCATGAAAGGTATCGAAAGAACTTGCCCGGTATTTAGGCCCGCAAAAGTGATGAACTCGTCGCCCTGAGGTTCTTTTAAGAATTCTACAAAGAAACGAACCGCCCATAAAACGATGAAAAACAACCCGAAAAGCCATCCTTGCTGATATTTCTTTTGTGTCTTTCTGTAAAAATACCACAAGACCAGAAACAGAAGAAAATATCCTGCAGCTTCAAAAAGTTGTGTAGGGTAGCGGGGGACAATAGGCCCGTATTCCGGGCTTTGCTGTGGGAAAAGAATAGCAAAAGGAGAGTTTTCTGGAGCGGGCTTTCCGATAATTTCTGAGTTGAAAAAATTACCGATTCGGACAAAAGCACCGCCCAAAGCAACTACGATTCCAATCCGGTCGTATACCCAAAATGGATTTTTTTTGATAATTTTATACGCATAGTAGAGCGTGGTGAAAATCAGCGCAATGGTGGCTCCGTGACTTGCTAAACCAGAAAATCCTGTAAATCTGAATTCCGGCTGCGTTTGAATTGGCAAAAAAACAGACCAGAAATCCTTCTTGAAAAGCTCAGGCTCATAAAAAATAACGTGTCCGAGTCGGGCACCCAAAATAGTTCCCACCAGAGTCCATATAAAAAGAGGTTCCAGATATTTGATGTGTACACGATCGATTTTGAATATTTTGGACATGAGAATATACCCCAATCCGAAGGCGAGGACAAACATTAGACTATAGTAATGAAGCGTAAAAGGTCCCAGATTTATTCCAGTGGATGGATCCCAGATAATGGTTGAAAAAGTATGGATCGTATTCATATTAAAAATCAATATTTATAAAAATGTTCATAGATTAATGTTTGCATTTCGGAGGAACAGGATCATAGCCCTCGCCGCCCCATGGATGACAGCGGGCAATGCGTTTGAAGCCCAGCCAGAGTCCCTTCAGCGGACCGTGTATTTGCAGAGCTTCCGCCATATAATGGGAACACGTAGGTTCATAACGGCAGTTTTTGGGCAGCAAAGGAGAGATAAACCACTGGTAAAATCGTATAAGAACGACCAGTGGAAAAGTCAACACAGTATTGATTTTTCTCTTCAAAGCAATGCAAAAGTAACTCAAAATTTTGAAAATATGCCGTAAATTTGTTAATTAAAGCCACAATGCTTGTTGCCTCGTATCTGAAATTAAAATTATTGTGAAAAAACAACATATCCCTTTAGCCGAACAGCTGAGGCCTAAAACTCTGGATCAGGTTCTCGGCCAGGAACATCTTACGGGTTACAATAGTCCTGTAAGAAAAATGCTGGAAAATGACACCCTGAATTCTCTTATTTTTTGGGGGCCACCCGGAACGGGAAAAACAACATTAGCTGAAATGATTTCAGAGCAGTCGGGTAGAAAATTCCACAAACTTTCTGCCGTATCCAGCGGAGTGAAAGAGGTGAGGGAAGTTATTGAAGAAGCAAAAAAACAGAATCTTTTCTCAGGAAAACCACCAGTTCTTTTTATTGATGAGATTCATCGCTTCAGTAAATCACAGCAGGACAGTTTGTTACACGCTGTGGAAAAAGGCTGGGTAGTGCTTATAGGAGCAACTACGGAAAATCCAAGTTTTGAGGTAGTTTCCGCTTTGCTTTCGCGCTCTCAGGTTTTTGTTTTGAAACCGCTGGAATATGAAAAACTCGAAACTCTCGCTGATCTTGCACTGCATCAGTTTAATGAAAATGAGAATTCTGATTTTAAAATAGAAGGTAAAACAGTGCTGATTCAATATTCCGGAGGTGACGCTCGAAAACTGATTAATGCTGTGGAATGGGTGCTGAACAGGTTTAAAAATTCTGATGTTTCCGATATTTCTTCCGAAGACATCCGTTCTGTATTGCAGGAAAATATGGTTCGGTATGATAAAAACGGCGAACAGCATTATGATATTATTTCTGCTTTCATCAAATCGATGCGCGGTTCAGATCCCAATGCTGCAGTGTATTGGTTGGCCAGAATGCTGGAAGGTGGCGAAGATATCAAGTTTATTGCCAGAAGAATGTTGATTCTAGCATCTGAAGATATTGGATTAGCCAATCCTAATGCGCTGGTAATGGCCAATTCCTGCTTTCAGGCAGTACAAATTATCGGAAATCCGGAAGCAAGAATTATTCTGAGCGAAACTGCCGTTTATCTGGCCGTATCCCCGAAATCCAATACCACGTATTCTGCTATTAACGAAGCGATGGCTTTGGTGAGAAAGACAGGCAACCTTCCTGTTCCTCTGCATTTGCGGAATGCACCTACAAAATTAATGAAAGATCTGGATTACGGAAAAGACTATCAGTATGCACATGCTTACGAAAGTCATTTTGTCGACTCTGAATTTATGCCTGAAGAGCTTTCAGGAACCGTATTATATGATCCGGGAAATAACGCAACGGAACGGAAAATACGTGAAGAACAGCAAAAAAAATGGAACAATAAATATCAGAAAAGGAAATAAACCGGTTCTGTTGTATATAAAAAACCGCCTCAAATGAGACGGTTTCAATTCTTTTCTTCGGGAATTAATTATTTCAGTGCATTCTCAGAACTTACCTGAGGTGTAGTGAAGATATAAAGGAATTTTTGACCGTCCTTCTCTCTCACTTCCATATGTTCCAGTACGTTGCCAAGAACCTGAATTGTGGTATCCTTGATCGGCTGGCCGTCAAAATATACCGTGTTCTGAGCATTCAGTTTGAACTGTTGGTTCAGTCCTTCCAAAGAAATCCTGTCATAATAGTTTTCCTTTACGCTTGCGGAAATAATTCCGTTAGAAGCTAACCCTTCGAAGCTTTTCAGGTTCTGGGGAAGGTTGGCAGCGGTTTTGAAAACTTTAGTAGATTGGATGTTCTTTTTGTCGCCGGCGATCAGCGAATTGGAAGCTAACATTCCGTCAACCAGCACTACAGGCTGGTTCTTGCTTTGTGCATAGGTCATTGCAGATGCAACTAGTAAAAAAGTGTAAAGTATTTTTCTCATTATTAAAAAATTATGATTACACAAATATATAAAAAAACTATATTGAATGGTGATATTCAGACTTATTTTTTTGATTTTGTAATTAAAGTGATGAAAAAATCAAATTTATTGTAATTGCAAAATCTTATAGAAGCCCTTGTTCTCAATTAATCCAGTTTTTTTAGAAATTTTAAAAGGGGAAGAATAAAACGGTCAAAGGATTCAATATGAGGCGAATGTCCGATGTTTTCCAGTTCTACCAATTCGGAACCCGGAATTCGTTTCTGAGTTTCTTTTCCCAGATGTTGATACTGTCCCATCAAAGGCTGCAAATCTTTTGGAGCAGCGGCTTTCCCAATCGCCGTTCTGTCTCTGGTTCCAATAATAAGAAGAGTTGGAGATTTAATTTTATCAAAATCATCCACGACGGGTTGGGTATAAATCATATCAGTAGTCAATGCCGCATTCCAAGCGATGATTGGATAATCCTTATGTAATGTCCAGCCTGCCAAAAGATTCAACCACAGATCGTATTCGGATTTCCACTTGCCATCATAATAATATTGCAGTTGATATGATTTGTAACCCTCATAATTGTTTTTCAGTTCATTGGAATATAATTGATCAATGCTTTGGTAAGGCGAGAATTTCTGGTAATTTTCCAGGCCAATGGGATTCAGCAGAACAAGCCGGGTAACTCTTTCCGGATACATCACTGCCATTCTTGAAGCCAGCATTCCGCCCATCGAATGTCCTAAAACTGTGAATTTATGAATCCCTAATCCTTCTACCAAGGACATTGTATTAGCAGCGAGTTGATGAAAGCTGAACTGATAATGTTTCGGTTTTGAAGATTTTCCGAAACCGATCTGATCCGGAATCACGACCCGAAAACCTTCCTGAACGAGTGCGCGGGCGGTTTCCTCAAAATAATAACCGTTAAAATTTTTTCCGTGAAGCAACACAATAGTTTGGCCATTCTCTTTTCCATTCTCTGGAGATATGTCCATGTACGCCATTTTCAGTTGCTGCTCCTGATTCTGAACAGTTTTGTAGGAAACAGGAAAGGGATACGTAACAGTAGTAAGTTCAGCATCCAAAGGCTTTAATGAATTGATATTTTGGGAGTTGCAAGCAGTAAACAAAACAATAGTCAGGAATAAAAAAGAGAAGTTCTTCAGCATTATTATAAGTTTTAAGTGGAAAATATGATTCAATCAAATTTCAATACAACCTCGAAAACCTCTCGCAGCATAATAGGAAGATGCGCCGTTGTGATAGGTAAACACAGTATTATACCTGCGGTCACAAAAAAGGGCCCCGCCAAGTTTCCTGATTTCTGCGGGAGTTTTAATCCAGCTGGAGGTTTTTACATCGAAGATATCAAGAGACTGTAATTCTCTGTATTGCGTTTCATTGAGCAGTTTAACTCCCATATTTTCTGCCATTTCTACAGCACTGTTGAGTGGTTGGTTCTCTTTTCTGGATATTCGTGCTTCTTGATCGTAACAGGTACTTCGCCTGCCTTTCGGGCTTTCCGTTGAGCAGTCACATAAAATAATTTGTTTTTGCTTATTATTAAAAACAACAACATCGGGTTCCCCTCCCGTTTTCTCCATTTCCAAAACCGCTTTTAGTTTTGTGGGACTTGCTAATAGTTGCTCTTCGATGGTGGCCCAGTCCAACTCTTCATGTCGGTGTTTGTTTTCGTGAAATCTTTTCTTAAGAACGGTGAGCAGTTCCTCTTTTTCTTTGGCTGTTAAATTCATAGAGATTTTACAGCAAATTTAATAAAACGGTATGATAGTATTAATCTAACCATTAATGATTTCGCCACCGTTCGGATGCAACACCTGTCCTGTAATATAAGATGCGTCTTCGGAAGCCAGAAAAAGATAGCATGGTGCTACTTCGTTGGGTTGTCCGGCTCGTTTCATGGGAGTATCACTGCCAAATTCAGCTACTTTTTTCTTTGAAAAAGTGGAAGCTATCAAAGGTGTCCAAATAGGGCCCGGTGCTACCGCATTTACCCGAATTCCTTTTTCCGCTAAATTTGCAGCCAGGCTTCGAGTAAAAGAGAGTACTGCGCCTTTGGTAGCGGCATAATCCATCAGATGATCACTGCCACGGTAGGCAGTTACGGAAATGGTGTTAATAATACTGCTGTTTTTTTTCAGATGGGGAAGTGCGTATTTTGTAAGCCAGAAAACAGAAAATACATTGGTTTCAAAAGTCTTGGTGAGTTGCTTTGTAGTAATGTTTTCCAAACGCTCAGATTCCCAGTGTGTAGCAGCATTGTTGATCAGAATATCCAACTTTCCGAAAGTGGAAATGGTGGTTTCAATGACTTTCTCACAGTGGGATTCTTTACTTAAATCACCTTTTATCAGGATGCATTTTCTTCCTGATTTTTCTACTTCTTTTTTAGTTTCCTTCGCATCATTTGTTTCACTGAGGTAAGGAATTACAAGATCTGCACCTTCCTGTGCAAATAATAATGCCGTTGCTTTGCCGATTCCGCTGTCTCCACCGGTAATAATGGCGACCTTACTGTCGAGTTTCTGCACTTGTGGTTTGGGACTGCGTTTCGGAGTCGGTTTCAGTTGGCTTTCGGTTCCGGGTTTATTTTGCTCCTGAGGTGGTCGTACTTTTTTAGATTCTTTCTTCTGCATATCGTCTAATCTTTAACCTTTTCGCCCGCGGGTAAGCAACCAAAGAATAAGTCCTATTACGCCAACAACCAAAATAATTCCCCACCACATTCCTGCTTCAAAAATGGTAGCGATGGCATCACAACTGGTTAGCAGCATTGCTGATAAAATCAAGAGGCTGAATAATGAAATCTTTCTCATAATGTTAATTTTTTTATTTGATATCAAAACTTTCACCAGTTCCCCATTTCTGTGGTAATCTTGCAACAAGACAAATTAAATTTATAATGAAATCTTTCTTTAAAAGTAAAGAAAATGGAACTTGTTGGTTCTTTATAAGATAATGTTACAAGTAATTTAAATTTGTAAACTTTCTGATTGTGGATAAATTTTATTAGACTGATTATCAATTAAATATTGTTTAATATTTGTAAACTTTTTTGATGGTATGTTATATTAATGTATCTTTATTTCCTCTAAAAAATATACGATGGAAAGTTCAGTGTTAACAAAAAAGAATGCTACTGTTTCAATGGAAACAGCAAACGCAGCAACTTTAAAATACTTTAAAGGCGATGATCTCGCTACTCGGGTTTGGGTAAATAAATACGCCCTTAAGGATTCGGACGGAAATCTGTATGAAGCTACTCCCGATGATATGCACTGGAGAATTGCCAACGAAATTGCGAGAATAGAAGCAAAGTATAAAAACCCGCTTTCAGCGCAGGAAATTTTTGACTTGATAAAAGATTTCAAATACATTATTCCGCAAGGAAGCCCGATGACGGGTATCGGGAACAATTTTCAGATCGCGTCACTCTCCAATTGTTTTGTGATTGGAAACGGCACTGACAGCGATTCCTACGGAAGCATTATGAAAGTGGATGAAGAGCAGGTTCAGCTGATGAAAAGACGTGGCGGTGTTGGCCATGATTTGTCACATATTCGTCCGAAGGGTTCCGCAGTCAAAAATTCCGCTCTCACTTCCACGGGTTTGGTTCCGTTTATGGAACGTTACTCCAATTCTACGCGCGAAGTTGCTCAGGACGGGCGACGCGGAGCACTGATGCTCTCAGTTTCCATCAATCATCCTGATGCTGAGGATTTCATCAATGCCAAACTAGAACAGGGAAAAATTACCGGAGCCAATATTTCGGTGAGGATCGACGATGAATTTATGAATGCGGTGAAAAACAATACCGAATACACTCAGAAATATCCGATTCACAGCGAAACACCAAAGTTTTCAAAAACCGTTGAAGCTAAAAATATCTGGAATAAAATCGTTCATAACGCCTGGAAATCCGCCGAACCTGGAATTCTTTTCTGGGACACAATTATCAAGGAATCTGTTCCGGATTGCTATGCAGACCTGGGTTTTGAAACCGTTTCTACCAATCCGTGTGGTGAAATTCCACTTTGCCCTTACGATTCCTGTCGTTTGCTGGCGATAAATCTATACTCGTATATTGAAAATCCGTTTACGAAAAAAGCTAAATTCAATTTTGATCTTTTCAAACAACATGTGGCTTACGCACAGCGGATGATGGATGATATTATTGATTTAGAGGTGGAGAAAATTGATACTATTCTTCGCAAAATTGAATCCGACCCGGAAAGTGATGAAATAAAAGGAACTGAATATCATCTTTGGCTTAAAATCCGCAAAAAAACACTTCAGGGCAGAAGAACAGGAGTAGGCATCACGGCTGAAGGCGATATGTTGGCCGCACTCGGTTTAAGATACGGAAGTAAGGAAGCCGTTGATTTTTCCGTGGAAGTTCATAAAACTTTGGCTTTGGAAGCATACCGTTCCTCCGTGAAATTGGCGATGGAAAGAGGTGCTTTCGAGGTGTATGATAGTAAAAAAGAAGCAGAAAACCCGTTTATTCTCCGTTTGAAAAATGAAGATCCGGAACTGTATAAATTGATGCAACAACACGGCCGAAGAAATATAGCTTTGCTTACGATTGCTCCTACAGGAAGTACTTCGCTCATGTCACAAACGACCTCCGGAATTGAGCCGGTGTTCCTTCCGGTTTATAAAAGAAGAAGAAAAGTAAATCCGAATGACAAAGACGTACGGGTGGATTTTGTGGATGAAGTCGGCGATTCATGGGAAGAATACATCGTTTTTCATCACCATTTTAAAACCTGGATGGCTGCCAATGGTTTTGATACAGATAAAAATTATTCTCAGGAAGAAATTAATGGACTTATCGAAAAATCTCCGTACTACAAAGCAACTTCCAACGACGTAGACTGGCTGAGTAAAGTGGAAATGCAGGGCGCGATCCAGAAATGGGTGGATCATTCTATCTCGGTAACGATCAATATTCCCAATGATGCGACCGAAGAACTGGTCAACGAACTTTATTTAAAAGCCTGGGAAGTCGGCTGCAAAGGCGTTACCGTTTACCGTGATGGTTCGCGCTCCGGAGTTCTTGTGGCAAATGACGACAAAAAAGAAGATAAAGAAGGAGTGAAACTGCACAGCACATTCCCTACCAAAAGGCCGCATGTTCTGGAAGCCGAAGTCGTCAGATTTCAAAATAACAAAGAAAAATGGATTGCTTTTGTAGGTCTGATTGATGGACGTCCGTATGAAATTTTCACCGGTCTGGCAGATGATGAGGAAGGTATTACGCTGCCAAGATGGGTGAACGACGGACTGATTATCAAAAACCGCGATGAAAAAGGCAATTCACGTTATGATTTCCAATTCAAGAATTTAAGAGGATATAAAACCACGATTGAAGGTTTGTCGCACAAATTCGATCCTGAATTCTGGAATTATGCTAAGTTGATTTCTGGAACATTAAGACACGGAATGCCTTTGGAAAATGTCGTGGAACTTGTGAATCGTATGGAATTGAATCTGGAATCCATCAACAACTGGAAAGCCGGAGTTGCTCGCGCTTTGAAACGCTATATTCCCGACGGTACCAATGCAGCAGGAAAATGCTCCAACTGTGGTTCAGAGCAAGTGATGTATCAGGAAGGTTGCCTGACCTGTAAAAGTTGTGGAAGCTCGAAGTGCGGCTAATTAATAAGCCAGATTCTTTATAAAATCAAAATCCCGGATTTCAATTTCCGGGATTTTTTTTGATTTATAATTTTGATACATCGATCATTTTTGTATTGTCCTCAATGGTGTAATCCAGTGCTTTGGCGAGTACAAATATGGTATTGAGGTTTTGCATTAGCTGTTCGCGGCCTTGCTGCTGAAGCTGCGCCCTGTTCACTCTTTTTTGTGCATCGGCTTTGGCAGAAGCGGTCACTTTTTTGATTTGATCTTCTTTAATTCTGTTCAAAAATGAATCATCCATCGACTGTATTTCAACCGATGGCGTTATCCGGATTTCCGGCGAAGGAAGTTCCTGAATAATGAGTTTCCGGTTGACAGAATCAACTTCCAGTACCATTTTATTGAGATCGTAGGTAACCTGAGCATTCGTTTGTGTTAAAGTAAGAATCTCATTTTCAGATACCTGTTTGCCGAAAATTTCATATGCAAGTTTGGTTTTCTGAAGCGTAGAAAAATCCTGTTCTACGACGACCATTTTATTCATCCTGGTAATCTGATTTTTCAGAATATAATAGTCATTTCTTACCGAAGGTTCATCAGGCGAACTGCATTTTTTAACGGCCCAAAAAAGCAGCAGCATCATCACAATACCCATGATGAGGCCCGTTATCGTATTTCTGTTTTTCAATATCATTTCAAATTAAGGAGTGCGGTTCAGGATTTCCAAAAGATCTTTCTCCAGCCATCCGGATTGTGGATATTCAATAATTCTGCCGGTCTCATTTCCGTCCTGATGAATGATAAAAGTAGGAACTCTCAGGATATTGAATTTCTTTTCATCACCATCCGGCGACTGTTTATTGCGGTCCAAAGCATAGATCGTGAGCTGATCTTCCGGAAAATCCAGAGCATGAAGTATTTTCATAAATCTGGGAAATTCGCGATGGCTGTCACCGCACCAGGTTCCGATAAAAACCGTCAGTCGGGATTGGTTTAGTTGTGTTCCTTTCAGGGCTTCTATGGAAGCTTTATCCGGGGTGTATTCTGCATATTCCTTCTGATACCAGTCGCTGTAAGGCGCTTTTTCAAATTCGTCTGAAGTGTGAATTCCTATAAGCATATTGTTTTTTTGTTGAGTGGTTTCTTTATTGGGTGTTTCCTGTGCCATGGCAGGCTGTATCGCAATTACTCCCGCTGCGATCATTATTTTTGTTAATTTATTCTTCATCTTTTTGTTCGATAATCGTTTGTAAATCTGCCGGTGAATAATATTTATTTTTCAAAACTTTATTATCTGCAACACGGTATACATGATACTGAGTTCCGGATTTTTTATAAAAACAGTCTTCACCTTTTGTTTTATAAAATTCAGCGGTTTCCTGAGCCTGTTTTTCGTCTGTACATGCTTTCGACATATTGGAACGCTGAACTTCATCGAAGAGTGTAGCAAATTTTTTGCCTAAACCGAATTCCAGAACGGCACCGCTCAGCACATACTGCAAATCGCAAAGGGCATCGGCTGCCGCAGTGAGGTCGTTATCTTCAATCGCCTGTTTTAGTTCATTCAGTTCTTCCTGAAGAAGCGCAACTCGAAGTTCGCAGCGAGTCTTGGAAGGAATCTGCGGTGTTTCTAAAATGGGAACATTAAAATTTTGATGAAATAAAGCGACCTGATTCAGGCTGTCGGGTATTCTCATATATCGGATCAAATATTTACAAATATAGGAAAACTGTATTGCTTTGATAAAAAAAAGACAGCTTTTGGGGGCTGCCTCAGTTTTGATTATGCGTCAAGATCGCCTGCTGCTTCAGGTTGATATATGATTTCATCGATCACAATTTTGGTCATTCCTGAAGGAAGTTGCCATTCGATTTCATCGCCTACGCGATACCCGATCAGCGCACAAGCAACGGCGGAGAAAATAGAGATTTTCCTTTCTTTTACATTGGCATCCTTCGGATAAACGAGGGTGAAATCCATTTGCTGTTTGTTATTCTGAAAATGGATCTTCACCACAGAATTCATGGTCACTACATCTCCGGGAATCTCTTTGGGTTCTACCAGTTTGGCATTTTTCAATTCGGAAACCAGTTTTTCAGCCTCTTCTTTTTTAATGGTGTTATTTTGCCTAGCCGTCGTAATACATTGATGAATACGGCTGTAATCGTTTTTGTTAATAATTAATTGACTCATATTTTTTAAATTTTGGTGTTAAAAAAACCGTTTGAAACTCAGTTTCAAACGGCTTAAAATTTATCTTTTGTATAAATTAAATAGGTTTAAAACTCAATTGCTGTTCTTCAAGTAATTTCTCTGCTTCGGCTTTATAATATCCGTTCACCAGTTTGTCGTGAATGGCACCAAAAGCTTCCAGCGTTTCGTTGATTTCAGCGTCGGAATGCGAAGCTGTAGGAATGAGACGTAAAAGAATCATTCCTTTTGGAATTACAGGATACACCACAACAGAGGTGAAGACTCCGTAATTTTCTCTCAGATCTTTTACCAGAAGGGTAGCTTCTACCGGTGATCCCTGCATCATGACAGGAGTTACGCAGGTATTGGTATTTCCAAGATTAAATCCTCTTTCCTTTAGTCCGTTTTGCAATTTATTTACATTTTCCCAAAGCTTGGCTTTTATTTCTGGCTTACTTCTGAGAAGTTCAAGGCGCTTTAATCCACCAATTACCATAGGCATGGTGAGCGACTTGGCAAAAATCTGAGAACGAAGGTTAAATTTTAAATACCTGATAATTTCTTTATCTCCGGCAATGAACGCTCCAAAACCAGCCATAGATTTGGCGAAAGTGGAAAAATAAATATCAATTTCATCTTGACATCCCTGCTCTTCGCCTGCGCCCGCACCGGTTTTTCCTAAGGTTCCAAAACCGTGAGCATCATCTACCAACAGGCGGAATTTGAAATCTTTTTTCAGTTCGCAAATTTCTTTCAGTTTTCCCTGCATACCGCGCATCCCGAAAACTCCTTCAGTAATTACCAGAACACCGCCGCCGTTTTCCTCGGCAACTTTCGTGGCTCTTTCCAGATTTTTCTTCAGGCTGGCAATATCATTGTGCTTGAAGGTAAAACTTTTTCCTACATGCAATCGTACACCATCCACAATACAGGCATGGGAATCGGAATCGTAAACGATGACATCATGTCTGGAAACAAGTGCGTCAATGGTTGAAACCATTCCTTGATAACCGAAATTGAGAAGATAACAGGATTCTTTTTGCACAAAATCTGCAAGTTGCCTTTCCAGTTCCAGATGCTGATCGGTTTCTCCGGACATGGCTCTGGCTCCCATAGGATAGAACATTCCGTATTCAGCTGCTGCTTCTGCATCGGCTTTTTTTACTTCCGGATGGTTACAGAATCCCAGATAATCATTAGCACTCCAGAAAATAACTTCCCGTCCCTGAAATGTCATTCTGGGTCCGATGGGCCCTTCCAGTCTGGGAAATATAAAATAACCTTCAGCATAATCTGCAAACTGTCCGAGAGGCCCCGGATTTTCTTTGATCCTGTCAAATATGTCTAACATTAATTAGTAAGTATTAAGGGTTGAAATAAAAAACAAAGTTAACTATTTTTGAACGAACTAAAAAGCCTTTTGCTGTGAACAAAAGGCTTTTATAAGCGAACGCTTTGTATTTTAATCTATATATTCGGTTCCGAAAACCTCATCATAATTGTGGACGCAGTTATTAACAAAACCCTGTTCAGCCATCCATTGATCGCTGTAAACTTTTGTAATATATCGTGAACCGTGGTCCGGATAAATCAGCACAATTACATCATCTTTAGAAATAGGGTTCGAGTTGGCATATTGAAGCAAACCTTGCGTAACCGCACCACTCGTGTATCCGCCCATAATGGCTTCCTTCAATGCAATTTCGCGGGTTCTGTAGGCAGACATTTCATCGTTCACGCGAACAAATTCATCTACCTTATCAAAGAGTAGGGCAGCAGGAATCAGATTTTTCCCCATTCCTTCTATTTGATATGGTTTAATATCCAAAGGATTGATGGTTCCGGTTTCGTGAAACCCTTTCAGAATAGAGCCGTCCGCATCTACACCGATAATCTTGATATCTGGATTTTTCTCTTTCAGAAATTTGGCAGAGCCGGAAAGCGTTCCTCCGGTTCCGGTACAGCCGAAAAGATGCGTGATTTTGCCTTCGGTTTGTTCCCAGATTTCAGGGCCGGTAGTCAGATAATGGGCATCAATATTCAATTCGTTGAAATACTGATTGATGTAAATGGAGTTCGGGGTTTCGCGGGCAATTCTTTTGGCGACTTCGTAATAAGATCTGGGATCGTCTGCCGGAACATTGGCAGGGCAGATATAAACTTTAGCACCCAGAGCTTTTAAATAAGCTATTTTTTCGGGCTTCGTTTTATCGCTGACGGCAAGAACGCAGTCGTAACCTTTTACAATGGAAACCATTGCGACAGAAAAACCGGTGTTTCCTGAAGTGGTTTCTACAATTACGGAACCTGGCTGTAGCAAGCCTTTTTGTTCTGCGTCTTCAATGATATGAAGCGCAATTCTGTCTTTGGTAGAATGCCCGGGATTACATGATTCAAGTTTTGCAAAAACTTTTGCGGGAATCGAATTGGTAACTTTATTAAGTTTTACCATTGGCGTATTGCCAATTAAACCGAGAATATTATCGTAAACGTTGTTCATTTATTAATCTATTTCTCAAAAAAAACCTTGACAAAATTACAAAAAAAATGCTTATCTTCTAATGTGTGGTCTAAGTTTAATGTTGAAAACAGCATCAGCTGAAACCTTTTATGCGTCAATTTTCACAAAAATCAAGCCATAATCTCATAACATCTTCACTTTTATGAAAGAGTCATAAGGATGATGCTGTGCAGCGGATAAAGTGATAATTTTCATCGGTTATGAAAGAGAAAACAGATCTTTGGAGTTTTTGATAATTTTTTATATTTGAATAAAATTATATATGAGAAAATTATTACTAATAGGAAGTATGATATTGCTGGCTGCATGCTCATCTGAAAGTACTGATGTCCTAGCGCCGGATGTGGATGTAAAAAAACGATTAAGTTCTGTGTATAAAGATGGAAAACTGAACATTAAAATTGAATATGATAATGACAAAGTTTCCAGCTTCACGCATTATGATGACGACGGGAAACTTTCCAATAAATTTGTAATTGAATATCAGAATAATAAAAGAGTTCAGGATAATTTTTACAATGCTGATAATATTAAAACCAGCTATATTAAATATTATTATGAATTGCCCAGTTATCCTGATTTAGTGACCAAAAGGGAGGTTTATATGCAAGCATCCAATAACAGTTATACGTCAAATGGTTATCAGATATTTACCAATAATACTTCTGTGAATGCCAATAATATAACCTCAGCTTCAGCTTTTGACGAATTCGGAAACTTGATTGAAAAAACCGAGAGGACCTATACAGATGCCAATGGAAGCTTTGTTATGAAAATATACAATAGTGCAGGAGTTCAAACCGGAAGCGAAACTGTTATAAGAGACAATAAGAAATCGTGGTCATCTTTTTATGATCCGCTTTATTATCAGAATCAGCACAATACTATTTCATCCAATACGCTAAATATTCCCTATAATATAACTTGGAGTGTTACTAATAATTACACTTATGATGCGTACAATTATCCTGTCTCGGCCGTTGTAAACCAAAGCGGAATTCCTCCATTTACTTATACTTTTAACTGGGAATAAACATAAGCTGCTCAAAATTCACCCTTTTTTAATTGAAGGAATTTTGGGAAAAGTACCGTTTTAGATGTTTGGTTACTAAACCAAAAAATCCGCCCATTTCTGGACGGATTTTAATGATTGTGCAGATTTTATAATCTAGCTTCGGTATCGTCGTTATACCATCTGTCGTAGGTATATCTCGCATCCTCTTCGTTTCGTGGTCTGTATCCCATATAGATTCCACCTTCTTTGATTTCATCTTCATATCTTTTGGCTTCATCATCCGGAACACCTGTTCCAGTGAGCGCGCCTACCAGTCCGCCTGTTGCGGCACCGGCACCTGCACCAGCAAGTCCGGCTGCAAGAGGACCTGCAACTACCAGACCTAATCCGGGAAGTAAAACATTGGATCCGATAGCGGCAACTGCACCTATAACCGCTCCAATTCCACCTCCGATTAGAGAACCTGTTCCGGCATTTTCAGCAACTTTATTGCCCAAATCTGTATCGCGATCGGTGTTGGTAAAATGAGTATCGCGGGTTTTGTCGGTCATCAAAAGATTGACATCATCTGTGGTGTAACCTTTGGAATGTAAATCCTGATAAGCTCTTTCGGCTTCATCTCTATTTCTGAATACTCTTGAAACATAATCGCTTCTAAATGGTGGTTTGTACGTTTGATTTTCCATAATAATAAAATTTAATGTTAATAATTGTGATTTTCTGTGGCGTTAAAATTCAATTAAGATGCCATACAAACAGGCGTTAACATTGTTTAACATAATAAATAATGGAAAAGAACTTAGAGATTGGAAATGTGAAATCTTAAAGAAATAGTCTATATAATGCAGTCTAACTTGATTATCCTTTCTTTTTTATTTCCTTCATTAAATCTTCAAGATAGTCGGTTTGAACTTCTTGAATTTCTAAAAGATTTTTATTTTGATGGACTAATAAATGGTCTATTTTTTCGCTCAGCAATTTAATTTCAAGTTCGGCTTTTAGATTAATTTTATAATCGTGTTCGCCTCGCTGCCGATCTTTTTGTTCCTGTCTGTTTTGGCTCATCATAATAATGGGAGCTTGAATGGCCGCCAAACAGGAAAGAATAAGATTGAGTAAAATAAAAGGAAATGGATCAAAAGGCTGTGTTGTTAAAAACCAAATATTAACCGACATCCACAATAAAATGAACGTAAAAAAAGCAACGATAAAAGTCCAGCTACCGCCAAATGCAGCATCCCGATCGGCAAGTTTTTGTCCAAAAGTCAGTTCAGCTTCTATTTCGTCCTGAATATTTTCTGAAAGGATGGAATTATTTTTAATAGCATCCATCACATTTCTGTCAATCATGGCCACTTCTCCTTTCTCCTGAATAATCAGAGAAGTCAGGTAATGTCTTCTATATTGATTCAGTTCGTCAATGGTTATAAAATCGCCCCGATTGAAGTCAGAAAATTCGGATTTTATTAAGTTGTAAATTCCTTCTCTGATGTCGAAACCTTTAACTTCTTCACCCTTAGGAATTTCTTTTTTGCTGATGTGACTTATTTTCATTCTAAATGTCTTTTAGGATAACCTATACCTATTTGCGAGCTCAAAATTGATAATTTCTGTTAGTGAAAAAAACAATAAAAACATATGTATTCATTTTGAAAGTTGAGTGTTTTTTCTATTTCGCCATTCGTTTTTCATTGGGAATATTGACAATTCCACAACCGCCAACAAGCCAGTTGTTGTTTTCGTTAATCATTTTTAAGGTCAGAAAAGCGAAAACAGTATGCGCGTTTTCCAGGAGGAAATTTTCGGGCCTGTTGTTTCGCTCACGACTTTCAAAGATACTGAAGAAGCGATTAAAATTGCAAACGATACAATTTACGGTTTAGGAGCCGGAGTTTGGACGCGTGATGCACATGAAATTTAGCAGGTTCCGCGCGCAATTCAAGCTGGCCGAGTGTGGGTGAATCAGTATCATACGTATCCTGCGCATGCACCGTTTGGCGGGTACAAACAGTCAGGTTTTGGCCGGGAAAATCACAAGATGATGCTGGATCATTACTGTCAGGTAAAAAATATCTTCATCTCTTTCGATAAAAACAAGCAAGGTTTCTTTTAAATTAAATCAGAATTTTTGAACAAATAAACAAAATAAGGGGTGACGGAAGTTGTCCTTTATTTTTGGTTGGAACTCATCACAAATCATTTGATCTAAACCAATTCTAACTGATTTTGATTTCAAATACGAAATAACAACATATATCTGACAAATATTAAGAAATTTAAACATACTAAATGCGCATTTTATCTTTTGTCAAATTTCAGCTAATATTGTTTCCAAACATAACAAAATATTCATATTCCCCCCGAAACGGTTCATTTAAAAATGAGTAATTTTGCAGCTCTAAATGCAAAGATGAAAAAACTGTTTTATTTAATTTATTTGTTGCCTGCGTTGTTTTCTGCACAGGCTCCGGCCGGGTATTATTCCGGAACCGAAAACCTGAGCGGATATGCCTTGAAAACAAAGGTTCAGGAAATTATTTCACGAAATTACAACTGGCATTACGGCGATCTTCAGAATTATTATAAACAGACCGATCTGGATGTGTATTATGACCACACACCGACTACCAATCCTTTTTTTAATACTACCACCAATACGATGGAGTATATCATGCTGGATATTTACTCTGAAATTCCATCCGGTCCGGATGCTTACGAATACCACACCGGACAAATGATCGGGAGCGGATCCAGCGAAGGATTGGGCTACAACAGGGAACACATGATTCCGCAAAGTACTTTCAGTACAGGAAGCATCAGCAATTATCCCATGTATTCCGATTTGTTTTTTGTGATTCCTGTGGATGCGAGAATCAATCAGCTGAGGAGCAATTATCCTTACGGAATTGCTGGAACGACCACGTACTGGAGTTTCACCAATACTTCCAAAATTGGAAATAGCGCGATTCCGAATTATGCGTACACAGGAAGGGTATATGAACCGATCGATGAATTTAAAGGAGATGTGGCCAGAGCTTTATTATATTTTGCAGTACGTTACGAAGGGAAATTAAGTTCTTTCAATCATCTGCTAGGTAGCGGAACGATTACACCAACCAACGACCAATCGCCGTTGGATGGAACTGAAGAACGCGCTTTCGATCCGGCTTATCTTGAAATGCTAAAACAATGGCATATTCTGGATCCAGTTTCACAGCGGGAAATAGACCGTAATAACGCCGTATTCAGTATTCAGAAAAACAGAAATCCTTTTGTGGATCATCCGAATTGGGTCAATCTTATTTGGTCCGAAACTCCAGACGGAATTGCTCCGGCAGCACCTTCCAGCCTTGTTTCTACGCAGCAGAACGCCCATTTTGTAAATTTGAGTTGGACACCAATTGCGGATACCGACATTTTAGGGTATCGGATTTATATGAATGGCGCTTCCACACCGATTGCTACCACAAAAAAAACGAACATTTCTATTGACCGGCTTTCGCCTTCTTCCACCTATACTTTTACAATAAAATCTTTTGATAAAGGTTATCTGGAATCGCCTGAGAGCAATACGGTCACGGTGACGACAACCGCTTCAGATCAGTTTGCAAAAGATCTCATGATCACCAAATATCTGGAAGGAAGTGGCAATAATAAAGCGATTGAAATTACCAATAACACCGGCCACGAAGTGAATCTGAACAACTACAATCTGAATATTCAATTTCAGAATTCTTCCACAGGAAGTTATTATTTTTCAGACCGGTTTCAGCTGGAAGGAACTGTAGCGCACGGTGAAGTTTTCGTGATTCTGAATCCCAATTCAAATTTCACCTGTTATACAAATGAGCAGGCAAAATTCGTGACGGCTTCCACGCCGCTTACCTTCACAGGAAGTCAGTATATAGAATTGGCGTATCAGGGTTTCGGAACCGTGGATGCTATTGGTACAAAAGGAAGTGTGAACAGCACCGGAAATATGTCACTGTACCGGCTGAACACCATAAATAATCCCACAGATATTTTTGATTTTGCAGAATGGCAACAATATCCGAGCAATTATTGTCAGAATTTAGGAAGTTTAGCAGCGACAGAAACTGCGGAAATCCATTCTAAAACTTCTTCGGTTTATCCCAATCCTGTCCAGCATTTTCTTTATCTCAAAGGAAATCGGTTACATACCATTTCGGAAGCGACAATTATTGACATGAACGGCAGGGTAGTGCTTCATAAAAAACAGCCTTTCCAACATTCAAATTCTATAGATGTTGAGCATCTTCAACCCGGAATGTATCTGTTGAAAACAGATAAAGAATCACATAAATTCATCAAAAAATAAAAATAAAACGGTCTTAGGATTTCCTGAGACCGTTTGTTTTATTTGTTGAGTCCAATATAATAAAGATCCTTCCGGCGGTCGTTCATAATCTGAACATCGCCGTTGTGGTGAAGTTCTTTCAGCAGATTAAGATCTACATCTACAATCAGTGTCATTTCCGTATTGGGTGTAGCTTCTCCTTTGATGGCATTGGAAGGAAATGCAAAATCTGAAGGGGTGAAAACCGCTGCCTGTCCGTATTGGATATCCATATTATTAACACCCGGCAAATTGCCTACACAACCTGCGATAGCGACATAGCATTCATTTTCAATCGCTCTTGCTGCGGCACAATTGCGTACTCTCATATAAGCGTTTTGAGTATCCGTAAGATAAGGTACAAAAAGGATTTTCATTCCTTCATCCGCCAAAATTCTTGGCAATTCCGGAAATTCTACATCATAACATATCACAAGGCCCACTTTTCCGCAGTCGGTGTCGAACACTTTTATTTCGCTGCCGCCTTTCATTCCGTAGTGTTTTTTTTCGTTGGGCGTAATATGGATTTTTCGGTATTCATCGATTTTTCCATCTCTGTGAAGCAAATAGCTGATGTTATATAGTTCTCCGTCTTCTTCCAGCGGCATACTTCCTGAAATAATATTCACATTGTAACTGATGGCAAACTCTGAGATTTTCTGTTTTATTTTTTCTGTCAGTTGTGCAAGTTCCAGCATACTTTCTCTTTCCGAAAGGTGATTGTATGGAGCCAATAAAGGCGTATTGAAAAGTTCCGGAAACATCACAAAATCGGATTTGTAATCGGACATTACATCCACAAAAAATTCCACCTGTTCAAAAAACTCATCCAGACTTTTGAAATGCCGCATCTGCCATTGTACCAACCCGAGCCTTACCACGGGATCCTGCATCGTGTTGGGCCTTGCGCTGTAGTAGATATTACTCCATTCCAGCAAAACTGCGTTTTCTTGGGAAGAAGTATCGCCGGGAAGATAATTTTTTAAAATTCTGATCGGCTGAAAGCTGTTGGAAAGCTGAAAAGTAAGAACCGGATCGTAAATTTCTTTTTTTCTCACTTTTTGAATATACTGTCGCGGAGTGAGCTCATGCATGTATTCATGATAATTCGGAATCCTTCCTCCGATAACGATGGCTTTCAGATTCAGCTGTTCGCAAAGTTCTTTCCGCGCATCATACAATCTTCTTCCCAGACGCAAAGAACGGAATTCGGGATCTACGAACATTTCGATTCCATAAAGAACATTTCCAGAATTATAATGCGTATTGAAACTGCCGTTTCCGGTAATTTCTGCATACGTATGATCATCACCATACAATTCATACTGAACGATAATGGCCAAAGACGCGGCCGCCACTTTACCATCCACAGTGACACAGATTTGCCCGTCCGGAAATATGGAAGTCAGTTTCTGAATATTCCTTTTGTCCCAAACATCGTCCCGCATTTCGGGATATGATTTTTTCATGACTTCTATTAAATTCTGATAGTCATCTAAGGTCAGTCTTCTGATATCAACTTGCATAATGATTTATTATTTTGAATGAACGATCCTGTTTTTGGTCAGTTTTAAAACCCTTGAAACGAGAAGTAGTGCTGAAACGGTTAACCCTAAACCTAATGCAATCCACATTCCGAAAGCGCCCATTTTTAATGTAACACACAAAAAGTAACCCAAAGGAATGGCAATAATCCAATAGGAAAAAAACGTTAAATAACTCGGGATTTTCACATCCTGAATTCCTCTTAGAATTCCTAATGCGGTTACTTGAATTCCGTCAGACAGCTGGAAGAGCGCTGCAATAATGAGGAGTTTGGAAGCCAGTGCAATAACTTCTACATCTTCTTTTTTTGTGAAAAAAGTGGGTAAAATTTCCCGCGCGGCAATAAAGAAAATACCGCAGATTCCCATATAAATAAAAGTGATTTTCAGGTTATTGATGCCAATTTTGCGGAGTTCCTGAAAGTCCTGTTGTCCGAATTTTCTGCCAATCATCACAGTAGATGCCACACTGAAACCTATACAAAGATTAAAAGTGAAAGACGCCATGCTGAGAGCGATCTGGTGCGACGCAATATCCTTCGCGGAAACCAGTCCGCAGATGAAAGCTGCACCAGCAAAAGCTGTTATTTCAAAGAACATTTGTAGTGCAGTTGGAAGGCCAATTTTCAACATCTTAGCAAACATTTCTTTGCGAAGATCATTCACTTTGAGGGTGAAATTTCTCACGTATCTTTTTGTTTTTTCGTGATTTACCATTACAGCATACAGAAAAACCAACATGAAAATTCTCGCGATCAGCGTAGCTAATGCAGAACCTTTCACACCCATTTCTGGAAAACCGAACATTCCTTTAATGAAAACATAATTAAGCGCAATATTAATAACATTGGCGATAATTGTAGCTTTGGTAACACCAATGGTATATCCCAAACCTTCCGAAACTTCACGCAAAGTCTGAAAAGCCATAAAGGGAAGAATACTGAACGCCATTATTTTGATAAAATCCTGAGTATCAGGAATGATTTCCGGTGGCTGATTGAGATGTTCAAGAAGGGGAATAAATCCTAATAGCAAAAGCATGAGGAGGAATCCAACAACCATATTCAGCACCAGTCCGTGCTGGAAAACCGACATGATACGGTGGTGTTTCATCCTGGAATGAGCGTGAGAAACCAAAGGCGGAATAGCAAACGAAATACCCAATCCGAAGATAAAAACTGAGATAAACAGTGCATTTCCCAGAGAAACGGCTGCCAGTGCATTCGCTCCCAACAAATTTCCGACAATGATGTTATCAAAAAGTTGTACTGAAACCTGGCCTAATTGGGTCAGCATTACCGGAACCGCCAGAACAAGGGTTTCTCGGGTATATTTTTTATGCAGAAAACTCATGAATTAAAACAAAAAAAAATTGCAGCAAAAATACTGCAAACTTCTTTATGATATGAGTTATTGTGTAAACTTATTTTCTGACAAATGCTGCCACATCTTCTGCCGAAACGGGGCTTCCTCCTAAGATGATGAGCCGTTCCACAATATTCCTGAGTTCCCGGATGTTTCCTGTCCAGTTGAAATTTTCTAGACTTTTGATGGCTTCAGGATCAAATACTTTGGTTGCATTTCCTTGTTCGTCTGCAATAATTTTAGCAAAATGTTCCACCAGCATTTGAATGTCCTCTTTTCTTTCCTCCAAAGGCGGAACGTATATTTCAATAACGGAAAGTCTGTGATAGAGGTCTTCCCGAAAGCGTCCGGCTTCTATTTCAGCCTGCATATTCTTGTTGGTGGCAGCTAAAACTCTCACATCCACTTTTATTTCTTTGTCGCTTCCCACGGGCGAAACCTTGCTTTCCTGTAATGCGCGAAGTACTTTTGCCTGAGCGATAAGGCTCATATCCCCGATTTCGTCCAGAAAAATAGTACCGTTGTTCGCCAATTCAAATTTTCCCTGTTTGTCTTTTATGGCTCCGGTGAAAGATCCTTTCACGTGTCCAAACAGTTCACTTTCAATTAATTCTGAAGGAATGGCAGCGCAGTTTACCTCAATCATCGGGCCTTTGTTCCGGTCACTTTGAGCGTGTATCGCATGGGCAACCAGTTCTTTACCGGCACCGTTCGGTCCAGTAATTAAAACTCTTGCATCAGAACTTGCCACTTTTTCGATCATGTCCTGAATTTTTTTCAAAGCAGGGCTTTCACCCACCATTTGGTATTTTTTATTGACTTTTTTCTTTAGCGTTTTATTTTCTGTCTGAAGGTGTTTGTTTTCCGATGCTAATTTTTCTTTGTTCAAAGCATTTTTAACACTGGTAATCAGCCGGTTGATGTCAATTGGTTTTGAAATAAAATCGTAGGCACCTTCTTTCAGGCAATCTACGGCCATATCAATATCCGCATGTCCGGAGATCATGACAAAAGTAGTGTCAGGTTTCAGTTGGAGTGCTTGTTTAAGAAGTTCTGTTCCGGAAAGTTTGGGCATTTTTATATCTGAAATCACGAGTGCAAAATCTTCCTTTTCAATATATTTATATCCTTCCAAGCCATCTTCGGCAATGATAAATTCATAGTCTTTTATTTCATCCGAAAGAATACTTTGCAGAACTCCCGAAATCGCTTTTTCATCTTCTACAATGAGGATTTTTTGCATGTTAACTGATTTTTTATTATGTTGAATAGACTGCCTGACCAGCAGCAATAATCATTCCTACTTTGCTCCGTGCTAATTTGTCCATCAGAAAAATGTTTATTCTCTTTCACCAAAAATGGAAGATCCGATTCTTACTGAATTGGCTCCACAGGCGATTGCCAACTCAAAATCACCGCTCATTCCCATGGAAAGTGTGCGGAGCGGATGTTGTGCTGAAAGCTGGTCATAAAGAGTTTTCAAGACGGTGAATTCTCTTTTAATCTGCTTTTCATCTTCGGTAAAAGTGGCCATTCCCATGAGTCCTGTGATAATAACATTTGGAAATTGTTGCTGTTTCCATTTCAGGAAGAGTTCCTTGCATTCAGAAATTTCTAATCCGTATTTTGTGTCTTCTTCTGCAATTTTTACCTGAAGCAGAACTTTAATATTCCGGGTTTGCCTTTCAGCTTGCCGGTTTATTTCATGTAGAATCTTCTCACTGTCAACACTTTGAACTGTATCTACAAATTCTGCAATATATTTTACTTTATTGGTTTGAAGATGCCCAATGAGATGCCACTGGATATCCTCGGGAAGCAAAGGTTGCTTGGCGGTGAGTTCTTGGACTTTGTTTTCTCCGAATATCCGATGTCCCGCTTCATAGAGGATTTTTATTTTTTCAACAGAATGATTTTTAGAAACCGCAACGAGTTCAACATTTTCTGGCAACTGAGAAAGAATTTTTCGGTAATTTTCTAAAAGAATTTCAGATTTCATAAAAGAAAGTAGCTAGTTCCTGATTTTAACATCCAAATATATGTTAAATTTGTGAGATAATTAATAATTCTAAACTAACATTTATCATGAAAACACTCGAGAATCATCTGCTGAATGCGGCAGCTCAGGAAACCCTCTCTGAAACGTATCAGAAAAAAAATCATCTTTTTATCAACTTTCACCGTGAAGAAGGGCTCCCGGAATCTTTCCAATATGGATTTGACCTCACTGTTCTTCAGCAGTATCTGGATTATGTGCGTTCGGAAACCGAAGCAATGGGAATTGAAAATGTAAAGATTAAAATCTGTATGGGACAATATCCAACAGATAATTTTGATGACAGGCTCAATCCTGAATATCACGGCTATCAAACAGTGTTCCTCCGAGCAGATCAGTTTTTTCCTGGCGGACAAGCGGGAGATGACATCCCTGTAAACGGCATTGATGCTCTGAATTTTGGCGTTTTATATCCACCTCATTTAAAATCATCATGACCCTGCGATCGTTTTTTATATTCACTTTATTGGGCTTGTATCTTATACTGCTCTGCCGGTTGGTTTTGAAGAAAAAAATACTGGGAAAGCACATTGAATTTTTTACCATGGCGATTTTCACTATTTTTTTTACAGAAACTTCCGCTCTTATTTGTAGGCAATATCTTGATAAAAATCCAACCATTCTTTATAATATTGGCATTATTGGGATAACGTACTTTCTTTTCCTTTTTTATTTTTTCAAGCTTACCGAAAATCAAAAACTAAAGAAATTACAGCGGAGAATATGTGTTTTTCACGTTATCAATTTCTTTGTTTTCGCATTTATAACCAAAGATTTCATCACGGTATTTTCCGAAACTACCAATTTCACCGGCATTTTTTTGTTATTGGTTTCCGTAGCTGTTTTTATGATTGACACCTTAAACTCTGAACATGTCCTGAGGCTTCGCTCATATTATCCTTTTTATGTGGCACTTAGTCTGGTGCTGATTTATACAGGTCTTGTTCCGCTTCTTTTTTTTGGTAAAATGGTGACACAACCGTCAGAGGCTTATGTTTTTCAAATTTTAATGCTGGTCGTGAACTGGATTGGATATATTTTATTGATTGCGGGAACATTTTATGCCAAGAAAATAAATACGGCGTATGAAATTTGAAGGAATGGAATTGCTGATGGTTTTTTCTACCATCATTATTTTAACCATGGTGGTCATCATGGCATTGCTTTATTCTACATTTCTTAGAAAAAGAACCGATCTGTTGCTGAAAGAAAGGGAAAAAGAACTGAAATTTGAACAGGAACTTGCCTTGTCGCAAGTGGAAATTAAAGAACAGACACTCAGTTATATCGGGCGGGAACTTCATGATGATCTTGGACAGAAACTTTCTGTGGCCAAAATGATGAATAATAAATTCTTCACTGCGGAACAACCACAAAGTACAGATATCGCCAAAGAAATGAACCTTCTGATTGGAGAATGCATCAATGATATTCGGAATCTTTCCAAAATGTTTATTACGGATCAAGTCGCGCATTTCGGATTGCTGGATTCCTTGGAAAGGGAAGTGATGAGAATAAAAAAATTAGATTTTGTAAAAGTGGAGTTACACACGAATATTTTTTGTGTTGAAATGGATTCCAAACATGCCGTAATCCTGTTCCGTATTTTGCAGGAATGCCTTAATAATGCTTTAAAACATTCGAAAGCTAAAAGCATCAGCATTTCCGTGAATAGCAGCCCAGAAATTTTGTATATTGCCATTAAAGATGACGGTATTGGAATGGTGCAGAAACTCGAATACGACGGTGTTGGAATACGAAGTATGAAGAAAAGGGCAGAAATGATCAATGCAGATTTTAAAATCCTTTCTGAAAAAAATAATGGTACTGAAATAATAATACAATATACTGCAAAAAGAGCCTGATGAAGAAAATAAAAATTGCGATTGTAGATGATCATCAGCTGGTTTCAAAAGCTATTGAGGAAATGTTGACGAACCAGCCGCAGTTTTCAGTAGTGTGCAATTGCGGAAACGGTGATGAGTTTTTGGAACAAATGGAAATAAGCACTTTCCGACCCGATGTGGTTCTGATGGATATTAATATGCCTTTTCGGAACGGTATTGAAACAACAAAAGCAGCAACAGAAAAATATCCCGGAATCAAAATATTGGCACTGAGCGTAGACGACAGTGAACATACTATTATCAAAATGATCAAAGCAGGAGCTGTAGGGTATCTGCTGAAAGATATGTCACCGGAAATTTTGTTTAAAGCCATTGATGAAGTTCATACATCAGGAACTTTCGATCCGGATTTTCTGCACCAGAACCTCGCAAAAGCGAAAATGGAAGAAGATACGATTCAGGCTATTCTTGCCGATTTAAAAGACAAAGAAATACAACTCCTCAAACTTTGCTGTACAGAATTGACATATAAAGAAATCGCTGATAGGATGCTCGTAAGTCCAAAAACTGTTGACGGGTATCGGGATTCACTTTTTATCAAACTGGGCGTAAAAAGCAGAATAGGAATCGCCATGTTCGCACTGAAGAATCAGATGGTATAAATCTTACGCGAGAAGTTTATTTTTCAATCTTTTCATTCCTTCCGATGCGCCACATTGAAAACAGTTTTCCGAACGCGTAAAATCATTGGGAAGATGCGGATCAATAATGAAAATTTCACAATGATCCGGGGTTGAGTGAATAAGTCCGGCCGCTGGATACACCTGCATAGAAGTTCCGATAACCAGAAAAATATCTGCTTCTTCAACAATATCTGCAGCTTCTTCCATAGCGGGAACCATTTCGCCGAACCAAACAATATGAGGCCGAAGTTGGCTGCCGTTTTCATGAAGATCACCAAAATTCAGGTCCTTTTCCCAAGGAATTACTTCGTCAGAATCTATCGGCCTGGCTTTCAGAAGTTCGCCATGAAGGTGAAGGACCTTCCGTGAACCTGCTCTTTCATGCAAATCATCCACATTTTGGGTAATAATATGAACATCAAAAAACTCCTGAAGTTCTGCGAGAATAAGATGCGCTTCGTTAGGATGGACTTCCTTCAATTGTCTTCGTCGTGCATTATAAAAATCCAAAACCAACTTTGGATTTTTCCGGAAACCTTCGGGGCTCGCCACTTCTTCTACTTTATGATTTTCCCAAAGGCCATTACTGTCTCTGAACGTTTTGATGCCACTTTCTGCGGAAATTCCGGCTCCTGAAAGTACCACAAGTTTTTTCCTATCCATATTATTCTGATAATTTCTTCAAAGTTAAGGCGTTTTTAATTCCGGAAATTCCAAAAGTATTATTAAAGAAAATAAAGGATGTTCCTTTAAAAGAATGGATTTTTTCCGAAAGCTTTTTTAATTCACTGTCCCTGTATTCTGATTTGAACAATTGCGGAACACCGTGAAGACGGTAATACAAAAACTTATCATGATTGATGATGACCTTATCGGGAATCTCTTTCGGAATCGAAACGCCTGAAAAAACCACTCCTTCGTTTTTCATTTGATGATATACTTCATTGTTCCACCAGCTTGTATGTCGGAATTCCACAACGTTTAAATAATTCGGATCCACGCTCTCTAAAACTTTCTGCATATTTTCCTCAGTATATTGAAACGACGGCGGAAATTGAAAAAGAAATCCACCCAGTTTTTCTTTCAGGCCTTGAGCAATATGATGGCAAAATTCTGCGGTTTCTTGTGCAGTAGCGTTCAGTTTTTTAATGTGGGTCACTGTTTTTGGAATTTTAATAAAAAACCTAAAATCATTTCCAGTGGAACGCCGCCAGTTTTCGAGGGTTTTCTGCGTTGGTCGTCGGTAGAATGTAGAATTAATTTCGACCGCATTCAGTTTTTCAGCGTAGAAATTCAGATATTCTTTAGACGGAAGGTCTTCAGGGTAAAAATAACCTTTCCAGCTTCTTTCCGAAAATCCCGAACATCCGATAAATACTTTCTCGTTGCTCATTTTTTCTTTACTGTTTCAGGTTTTCATCCAGTGATGCATTGTTCAGCCGTAGAGAATTCAGGATAACCGAAACAGAACTGAAACTCATTGCAGCCGCCGCAATCATCGGGCTCATCAGAATTCCGAAAATAGGATAGAGGAGTCCTGCGGCAACAGGAATTCCCAGAATATTATAAATAAAAGCGAAGAAAAGGTTTTGTTTGATATTTTTAAGAAGTTTCTCGCTCAGAATTCTGGATTTCGCTACACCCATAATATCGCCTTTCACCAGAGTGATTTCAGCACTTTCTATGGCTACATCGCTTCCGGTTCCCATCGCAATTCCGACCTCGGACTGTGCCAATGCCGGTGCATCATTGATGCCGTCACCCGTCATCGCGACGATTTTCCCAGCTTTCTGTAGCTTTTTCACGGCTTCCATTTTATCCTGAGGCAAACATTGGGCTTCAAACTTATCAATTCCTAATTCCCGGGCAACGGCTTCTGCGGTATGTTCATTATCACCCGTCATCATGATGATTTCAATCCCATTTTTCTGAAGATATTCGATGGCGCGTTTTGAACTGGATTTTATCTTGTCTGAAAAAGCAAGAAATCCCAGAACGACATTGCCTTCAGACAGATAAGAAACTGTTTTGGCGGCACTTTGCTTTTCCGCTGCTGCGCTTTTTAACGATTCCGGAACCTGAATATTAAACTGTTGAAGAAGCGCTTCATTTCCAAGAAGAACAATTTGACCGTTGATCTCTGCTTTTACTCCTTTTCCTGAAATATTTTCAAAACCGGATGTTTTATCAAAGTTCATTCCTGATTTTTTAAATTCCTGCAAAACCGCACTGGATAACGGATGTTCAGAATTCTGATTGAGCGATGCGGCCAGTTTCAGGATTTTATTTTTATCACCATTATCGTGAGTTACTATTTCCTCCAGACTGGGTTTTCCTTCCGTCAGCGTTCCTGTTTTATCGGTAATCAGCACGTCTACTTTATGCATCAATTCCAAAGCTTCGGCATTTTTAATCAGAATTCCGTTTTTCGCCCCTTTTCCAATTCCGACCATCAAACTCATTGGAGTTGCCAGACCTAATGCGCATGGACAGGCGACAATCAGTACTGCCACAGCATTGACCAACGCAAGGATCATCCGGTTTTCACCACCGAAAATCCACCAGATAATAAAAGTGAGAATAGCGACAACAATGACAGCAGGAACAAATATTTTGGAAACTTTATCCGCTAAATTCTGAATCGGAGCGCGGCTTCGGCTTGCGGTGTTCACCATTTCAATGATTTTGGAAAGCAATGTTTCATCACCCACTTTTTCAGCAATCATGAGAAAAGTTCCGTTTCCGTTGATGGTTCCGGACGTTATTTTATTATCGATTTCTTTCTCCACGGGAATCGGTTCGCCTGTAATCATGCTTTCATCCACAGCAGAATTTCCCTCAGTAATTTTACCGTCTACAGGAATTTTTTCTCCGGGTTTTACCCTCAGAATATCTCCGATTTTCACTTCCGAAAGCGGAACTTTTTTTTCTTCTCCATTAATGATAAGATTGGCTTCATCGGGTGATAAATTCATCAGTTCTTCAATGGCTTTTCCGGTTCTCTGATGCGCTTTCGCTTCCATAAACTGTCCTAAAATAACCAAAGTAAGGATGACACAAACCGCTTCAAAATACAACGGGAGCTGATCTTCCTTCATCATTTCTACAGGAAATATTCCAGGGAAAAACAGCGCCATCACACTGAAAATAAAGGCTGCACCTACTCCTAATGCGATAAGGGAGAACATATTAAGATTCCATCGGGTAAATGAGCGGTAACCGCGAACCATTAAAAACCAGCCTGCGTAAAACAACACGGGAAGCGTCAACACCAACTCAATAATTCCCTGAATATGATGAGAAAAAGGAAAATTAATGAACATTCCGCCCATCGACAGAATAAATACAGGAATGGTGAATGCTGTGGCTGTCCAGAATTTTCTGGAGAGAATCGTTACGGTATCATCTTCAGAAGACGCTCCCGGTTTTCCGGGAATTTTTACCAAATCCATACCGCACACAGGACAGCCAACATTGCTGTCGTACACCTTATCGCCTTCGCAAAGCATTGGACAATAATATTTCCCGGCATTTTCAGCCATAAAGTTTTTAGAAAATCCAGATGTTTCTGAAGTTGTATGATGATGATGTTGTTTCTCTTTGCTTCCAGCCAAAAGTTCTTCGGTAATTTCTTCCAAATGCATGTGACAGACTGGACAACCTGTATCACTGTCGTACACCTTATCGCCTTCGCAAAACATAGGGCAGTAAAATTTACCCAACTTCTGCTGAAAACTTTCGGGAAGATTCGTTTTGGAAAACGCTTGTGTTTTATTTCGGAATTCTTCTTTTTCTTCAATGGGAACCAAATACATTTTGCAAACCGGACACCGTTCGCCTTGCTGAAAATAGACTTTTTCGCCCTCGCATTCCATCGGACAATAATAAACAGAACTTGGGGAAACTCTTTCCTGAGGCGGAATAACGGCCGGTTTCTCTTCAGAATTCATTTCCTGAAGCTGATAATTTCCTGCGGATTGAAGTGCGGAGTTCAGTTGGTCCAGCGTAACCGGATTTTCAGACGAAATATCTACATATTCTTCATCCAGCTTTGCTGTAACGCCGGGAAGCGCATTCAGGGATTTTAAAACTTTTTCCTGACAACCTGCACAGGTCATCCCAATTACCTTATATCGTTTGTTCATATTTACCTTTCTTTATTCAGCGAATTTCCTGAAATTCAACCGTAATGAATTATAAATATAAGGAAAAGAGTTATACTATTCAGAAAGTGTCCAGAGGTTTCCGGTTTTTGACTTTCATGTTCTTGAAAAGTGTAGGAGTAAATCCTGTGATGTTTCGGAATTGTGATGATAAATGCTGAACACTTTTATATCCCAACATTGCTGCAATTTCCTTCAGCGAATATTCCTGATAGAAAAGCAGTTCTTTTACTTTTTCAATTTTTTGAAGAATAAAATAATGTTCTAGCGTCATGCCCTGATGTCGGGAAAACAACTTCGAAATAGCACTATATTCGCGATAAAGTTCAGTACTTAAGGATTCTGACAAGAGAAAATCTTCAGAAATATCGAGAGTCGATATTTTGCTGACAATCAATATCTTAATGTTTTCAATCAGCTTTTGGGACTGATCTTCCAGAATTTCAAAACCCACAGCGTTCAGTTTCGTAGCGAGGTTTTTCAGTTCAATTTCTGAAAGTTCCTTATCTGTTTCCACTTCGCCCAAGTGTATTTCATTGAATTTAATTTCGGATTGTTCCAGAATTGTTTGCACCGCCATAATACAGCGGGTACACACCATATTTTTAATGAATATTTTCACGATCTGTCTTTCAGCCTGTTTTCAATAAATTCAATTTGGGTTTTGCCGTGTCTTGTAGGTTTTCCAGCTTCGTCTACGCCCACAAACACTATTTTTTCAATGGTAATGATGGTTTGTCGGGTCATCATATTTCGTACTTCGCAATACAATGTAATCGAGGTGTTGCCGAAATCTACCGCTTCAATTCCGATTTCAATAATATCGCCCTGTTTTGCTGAACTCACAAAATTAATTTCGGAAATAAATTTGGTAACGCACCTTGGTGTTTCCAGTTGAACAATGGCGTACAAAGCGGCTTCTTCATCGATCCATTGCAAAAGCCGACCTCCGAAAAGCGTATGGTTGGGATTCAGATCTTCAGGTTTGATCCATTTTCTGGTGTGGTAATTCATGTCAGATTTTTTTTTGTTAAAGGTAGTCTGAAAATCAAAAAATTCTGAGACAACTCATTGACAGGTGCAATATCGTTTTCTGCAAAACCATTTATAATCCATTATTTTCCTTTCCTTTTCTTGCCTTTTTTCTTTTTCTTCTTTTTCTTTTTATCAGAAGTTGGGTTCAGAATTATGTCAGCAATGGGATGGAGCGGTATTTCTTCTTCTATTGGTTTAAGCTCTATTTTCAGATCAAAAAATGTCAACAGATCTTGTTGGGTGATCATTTTTTCATCCAATAAAAACTGAAGAATTTCTGTTCCGGAATTTTTATAAAATTTCCCAAACAGTTCTTTGATCATAAATTTTTTATACGCATCAGCTGTTACAGAAATGGTATATCGGTTAATCCGGCCTTCTTTTTCGGCAGATAAATAGCCTTTTTCCAGAAGAATTTTCAAATAAGTGGAAACGGTATTCTGATGAGGTTTAGGATTCGGGTGTTGCTCCATAACATCTTTCATATAAAAGGTGTGCAGATTCCAGAGAACCATCATCAGTTGTTCTTCAGCATGGGTAAGAGAATTGATTTTCATAAGTTTTTATCCATTCAGCACGTTGTGGGTATAAAGATAGGCAAAAGACATGATGAGAGCCAGCAGGAAACCAACAAATACTTCCGGCGGAGTGTGTCTTTTTAAGATAACTCTGGTGATTCCGACTATGATGGCAATGCCGAACCACATCCATCCGAGAATCTTATTTTCTGCGAAGAAAAGTGCGGCGGCAAATACGTTCAGTGCAGTATGCATTGAGGTTTTAATGAGAAAATTACTGAAATGCATCATCATGATCAAAAGAAATAAGAAAAGCATGGTGTAATCTATCTGCTTATCAATCAAAAAATTAAACACGAGATAACACAGAATCAAAACGATAATAACAGTATAAAGGCTTTTCCGCTGAATCCTGTTGGATACGTCCATATTGCTGTAGTTTCCTTTCCTTACATTCCACACAATCCATGAAATCACAGGAATAATAAGGATCAACAAAATCGGCAAAAACTCTGTAACTGCTTGTTCCAAATCATAATTCACAATGCTGAAATACACGAAGTACAGAAAAAGCGAATTGATGGGATTAAAAAAATTGGAAATAAATTTTGAAAGCCTGATAGAATAGCTGGTGTTCTGCATAAAAACAATTCAGTTCCCAAAAATAACCCTTTCCAACAAAACTGCCCATAAAAACAAAAGAATTTCCTATTTTTGCGTATTAATTTTTATTTGAAATGAAGGAATTTTCAAAAGAAGTTTACCTGCAGTGGTATGCTGATATGACAATGTGGAGAAGGTTTGAAGACAAATGCCGTTCTCTTTACCTGAAACAGAAAATTAGAGGTTTTCTGCATTTGTACAACGGTCAGGAAGCCATTCCCGCAGGTTTTGTTCATGCTATGGATATGTCTAAAGACAGTATGATTACGGCGTATCGTTGTCATATTCATCCGATGGCGATGGGCGTTGATCCCAAAAGAATCATGGCCGAACTTTGTGGTAAAGCTACAGGAACTTCAGGAGGAATGGGTGGTTCTATGCATATTTTCAGTAAAGAACACCGTTTCTATGGCGGACACGGAATTGTAGGCGGACAAATTCCTTTAGGCGCAGGAATTGCATTTGCAGATCAATATTTCGACAGAAAAGCGGTGAACATCTGTTTCTTCGGAGACGGTGCAGCCAGACAGGGTTCGCTTCATGAAACCTTCAATATGGCCATGAACTGGAAGCTTCCCGTGGTTTTTGTAGTTGAAAATAACCAGTATGCGATGGGAACTTCAGTAAAAAGAACTGCCAATCATGAAGATATTTATAAATTGGGATTAGGTTATGAAATGCCTTGCCTTCCTATAGATGCGATGGATCCTGAAAAAGTGGCAGAAGCCGCTTATGAGGCAATTGAAAGAGCAAGAAGAGGAGACGGGCCAACTTTCATTGAGGCCAGAACGTACCGTTACCGCGGACATTCCATGTCGGATGCAGAAGCGTACAGATCCAAAGATGAGGTGGAACTTCACAAACAGGATGATCCGATTCTGCTGGTAAAAGAAAGAATTCTGGCCAACAATTGGGCTACAGAAACAGAACTGGAAGAGTTGGATAACCAATCGCGCTCATTTGTGGAGGAATGTATCGAATTTATGGAAAACTCACCATATCCTGATCCGGAAAAAATCTACGATTACGTGTACGCACAGGAAGATTATCCGTTCTTAGATAAATTAGAAAACTAAATCGAATTGAGAATGAATGAATTTGAAAAGCTTTTTTCAGATGAATTTATTTTACTATTAAAAAATATACATTTGAGATTTTGAGAGGAATTTAACTTTCAAATTTCAATTTTTTTCAATTTTTCAAATTAGAATTATGGCTGAAGTAATTACAATGCCCCGTCTATCAGATACTATGACGGAAGGAAAAGTGGCCAAATGGCACAAAAAAGTAGGAGATACTGTGAATGAAGGGGATATTCTGGCGGAAATAGAAACCGACAAAGCCGTTCAGGATTTTGAATCTGAAATAAAAGGAACACTTTTATATATCGGTGTGGAAGAAGGAAACGGTGCGCCGGTAGATTCCGTTTTGGCCATTATCGGGGAACAGGGAGAAGATATTTCTTCGCTCAAAGATGGTGACAATTCCGATGACAAGAAGGATAATGAGATTCCTGAAGATTTCAAAACTGAAAAAGAAAATACCGCTGTAGAAACCTCTGAACCTGTGGAAAAAGAAACAGATCACGAAGAAACTTCCGCTACTGAAATTCCTGAAGGTGTAGAAGTAGTAACAATGCCCCGACTTTCCGATACGATGACCGAAGGTAAGGTAGCAAAATGGCATAAAAATGTAGGAGATACCGTGAAAGAAGGCGATATTCTGGCTGAAATAGAAACTGATAAAGCGGTTCAGGATTTCGAGGCAGAAACCACCGGTACCTTGTTACATCAGGGTGTTGCTGAAGGAGAAGCTGCACCTGTAGATTCTGTTTTAGCCATCATTGGCCCGGAAGGAACCGATGTTTCCGGAGTACTTTCCGGCGGAAAGAAAAAAGAGGAAACGAAAAAAGAACCACAACAAAAAGCCGAAGAAACTGAAAAATCAGAAACTGTTCAGCAACAGGATTCGACGCTTCCGGGAGATAGAATCGCAATTTCTCCGTTGGCTAAAAAAATGGCTAAAGAAAAGGGAATCGACATTGCTTCGATTCAGGGTACAGGTGAAAACGGGCGTATTGTAAGAAAAGATATTGAAAATTATCAGCCTTCAACCAAACCTGCCTTTTCGGAGACTGCAGCAGCTTCTCCTAAAGCAGCGCAACCCGCTATGAATTTTGTACAGGGAGAAGACAGCGAGACACCAAATTCACAAATCAGAACCATTATCGCCAAACGTTTGTCTGAATCCAAGTTTACGGCACCGCATTATTATCTCATTATTGAGGTGAATATGGACAAAGCCATTCAGGCCAGAAAAGAAATTAATTCGCTTCCCGATACCCGCGTTTCTTTCAACGATATGATTATCAAAGCCACAGCGATGGCGCTCAGAAAGCATCCGCAGGTAAATTCATCGTGGAAAGAAGACCGTATTGTTCATCATGGAAATATTAATGTAGGTGTGGCAGTGGCCGTTCCGGACGGATTGGTAGTTCCGGTACTGAAAAACACGGATCAAATGAATTATACGCAAATTTCTGCTGCCGTGAAAGATATGGCCGGCCGTGCAAAATCTAAAGGTCTGAAAGCAAATGAAATGGAAGGCTCCACATTCTCGGTTTCCAATTTGGGAATGTATGGAATCGACACTTTTACTTCCATTATCAATCAGCCGAATTCTGCCATTTTATCTGTCGGAGCGATTGTGGAAAAACCCATCGTGAAAGACGGACAAATTGTGGTGGGCAATACCATGAAACTTTCCATGGCTTGTGACCATAGAGTTGTGGACGGTGCTACCGGTGCGGAATTCCTGCAAACGTTAAGAACGTATCTGGAGCAACCCCTGACCTTGCTGTTGTAACCAATTAAGAAATAATCAAAAAATCCTCTCAAGCTGTGTTTTGAGAGGATTTTTTTCATGATAGTTATTACTCTTTTATAGAATTTTTCTTCAGATTACGGATATCATTAATTTCTTCTTTCAGCTTCTTAAGATTGAACCCATATTATAGGTATCTATTTTATGAATCATAACATTCAAAATATAACAAAAATTAATGATCTCAATTAAAACTGAAACGCTCTAAATTTTCATTTGATCTTAATTCCGTTTATTTCCTTATTTTTGAAGCTATGATCAGAGCAAAAAAAATTCATAAATCATACGGCGATCTGGAAGTGCTGAAAGGGGTAGATCTCCACATCAAAGAAGGCGAAGTAGTGTCTATCGTCGGAGAATCGGGAGCAGGAAAATCTACGCTTTTGCAGATTTTAGGAACCCTGGATATGCCTACACATCCCAAACATTTCGGAACCGAAATCGCACTGGACGGCCAGTCTTTCGTGAATATGAACGATCGACAGTTGTCCAGATTCAGAAACCAGAATATCGGTTTTGTTTTTCAGTATCATCAGCTTCTCCCGGAATTTACCGCACTCGAAAACGTGTTGTTGCCCACGAGAATTGCGGGAAAAAATGAAAAAGAGAGTATGGAAAAAGCATATCGTCTGTTCGAAGACCTGAACATCGCTGACCGTATTCATCACAAACCCAACGAAATGTCCGGCGGTGAAGCTCAGAGAGCTGCAGTAGCGCGCGCACTCATCAACGAACCGAAAATTATTTATGCCGATGAACCGACAGGAAATCTGGACTCTAAAAATGCGGACGATTTGCATCGACTTTTCTTTGACCTTAGAGACAAATACAACCAGACTTTCGTGATCGTAACCCACAACCCGAACCTCGCAGAAATTACCGACAGAAAACTGGTGATGAAAGACGGAATGATCATTTAAATTTCTTAAACCCAAATAACCATGTCCATAAAATTCCTTGCAGAAGACGACCGGCCGAGAGAAAAATTCCTGATGAAAGGAAAAAATGCGCTTTCGGATGCCGAACTTTTGGCCATCATCATGGGAAGCGGAAACCGGCAAGAAAGCGCGGTGGATTTGGCTCGAAGAATTTTAAATACCGTTGAAAACAACTGGCATCAGCTCAGCAAACTTTCTGTAAAAGACCTGATGAAATTCAACGGAGTAGGCGAAGCGAAGGCGATTTCAATTGCATCAGCTTTGGAAATCGGAAGGCGAAGAGCTGCACAGGAAGTTCCCGAAAGAAAAAAAATGACCTGCAGTAAAGATGTTTTTGAGTTTCTGAAACCCTATCTCGGCGACTTGCAAACAGAGGAATTCTGGGCAGTTCTTGTGAATCAGAACAATCGTATTCTGCATTTTTCGCAACTCACCACCGGCGGAATCAGCAGTTCGATCGTGGATGTTCGTATTTTGTTTAAAACTGCGCTGGAACATTTTGCTACTGCTGTTTTTGTTGCACACAATCATCCTTCAGGAAACTTGAAACCCAGCCAGGAGGATATCAGGATTACCAAACAGATTGCCGAAGGAGGGAATTTTCTCAACATCAAACTGCTCGATCATCTGATCCTGAATCAGACCAGTTATTACAGTTTTGCTGATGAAGGGTTATTATGATAAAAAAAGTTTTACACCAAGATATTGACCGCGAAAAATACAGAAATTGCTTACAAAATGCCGTGAATTATCGGGTGTATGCAGAAGATTGGTATTTAGATGCACATACAGATCCAAAATGGGATTGTCTGGTTTATAACGATTACGAAGCGGTAATGCCGCTGCCTTATCTTAGAAAATTTGGACTGAAAATAATTTATCAGCCTATTTATTGCCAGCAGTTAGGCGTGTTTCATCCTTCAAATTTTGACAAAAATAAACTCCAACAGTTTTCTGAAAAATTCTTGCAGCTTCCGGTTTATTTCTATCAGTTGAATGAAGAAAATGCAGAATTGAATTTCGCCGATACCACGGTGAAAAAAAACCATCTTTTACCCCTGAATTTTTCTTATGAAGAGCTGCGGAAAAACTACCGTCGCGATCGCAGAAGTGATTTAAAAAAAATAGAAAAAAAGGCATTGACAATTTCTACCACATTTTATTTGTCTTCACTGATTGAGGAACTTAAAAAAAAATATCCTTATTTTACGAAATACTATACTCAACCCTGGTTCGAGCGGCTGATCAGAGAAATTATTTCAAGAAAACAATTTACTTATTATCAGCTTTTAGATGGTGTAGAAACAATTGCCTCTGTTTTTTTTATTCACAGCCAACAGAGGAGAATTTTGCTTTTTTCTACAAGAAATGAAAAGCCTGAACATCGAGGAGCTAATAGTTATTTGATTGATTATTTTATTCAAAATCATTCAAATCAGGATTTAATGTTGGATTTTGAAGGATCAACCGTTGCCGGAATCGCCGATTTTTATGAGAGTTTTGGCGCAAATCCTCAATCCTATCACCGTATAGAAAATTCTAAATTACAACTGTTCAGGAAAATTATAAAAGTGTAAATGTTGCCTTCAAAACTAAATCATATTATTGAAACTTTTTCCGGAATTTTTCCTTTGAACTTCTATTGGCGTTGGACAGGAAAGCTTCAGGTTTTACCTTTTTATCATACCGTGTCAGATCATCCTTTGCCTCATTTCTCGGAATCAAAATATTACCGAAGTAAAAAAAGATTTCTTGATGATCTGGATTTTTTTACTTCCCATTTTGAAAATATTTCGATGGCTGAAGTGGGAAAGGATAAGAAATCATTTCATCTTTCTTTTGATGATGGCATGGCGGAAATATATTCTATTGTATTTCCCATTCTGCAGGAAAAAAAGTTGGATGCCACATTTTTCATTAATACGGATTTTGTTGACAATAAATGCATGTTTATTTCGCATAAAATCAGTCTATTACAGCATGAATTAAAAAAATCTTCACAGATTAGACAGCGCATTTCGGGTTATCTTGAATGTGAAACCGGAGCTATTCATTCTTATCTGAATAAAATTAATTCTGAAAAAGCGGATGAAATTGCCAAACTGATTCACCTTGATTTTACAGAATATTTAAAACAACACCAGCCTTATCTCACCACAAAACAAATTATAACGGTGAAAAACGCAGGTTTCACGATTGGAAATCATGGAAAAAGCCATAGGAATTTCAATACATTGACTTTTGAAGAACAAAAAAATGAAATAGAAACCGTCAATTCTTTTTTGAAACAATGGGGCGTGGATGATTTGTTTTTCTGCTTTCCTTACGGCGATTATAAAATTAAAAATGAACTGTTTCAATGGATGTATCGGGAAGGCGGAATTGAAAAATCATTTGGTATTTCAGGACTTAAAGAAGACGGATTTCCCCGACATCATCATCGTATTTTAATGGAACATGAAAATTTTTCGGCAGAGGAAATCATCAGATCAGAATATTTATATTTCATGTTGAAATCGGCTTTTAATAAAAATAAAATAAAGAGATGATCAGAAAAATATACCGGATTCTTTTTACTGAAAAAACACGGCTTCAGTTTCATATCACACTGTTGAAATTGAAAGCTATCTTCCTTCGCGGCAACCGTTATTTCTGTCCGTGTTGCGGAAAAAGTTCTTCGAAATTTTTAAGAAAAGGGAATGGACTGGAGTACCGTGAAAATGCTGTTTGCCCCAATTGCGGGTCTTTGGAACGCACCCGGCTTCTCTATCTTTATCTCAAAAATGAAACCGAAATCTTCCATGGTTCATCTCGCATCTTGCATTTTGCACCGGAACATATTTTGAAAAAGAAATTAATCAAAAATCCGAATTATAAAGATGTGGACATCAATCCGAACTTTGCCACATTGAAAATGGATATTACTGATATTCAATTTCCGGACAATTATTTTGATTTTATTATTTGTTCGCATGTTTTAGGCCATATTCCCGATGAAAAAAAAGCTTTGAATGAGTTGTTTCGCGTGTTGAAACCGGATGGTAATTTATTTATTTTATCACTGCTGGATCCCAATATTCACGAAACGCTGGAAGATCCTGATGCGATTACTCCTTTGCAAAAACTTCACAAATATGGAGAAAAAGATCTCGAACGGTTGTATGGCGCAGATTTTTTTGAAAGGATCAGCACATCTGAAATTAGAATTGAAAAAATTGATTACAGAATTAATTTCACTGAACAGGAACGGCAAGAAATGTCTTTAGGCGACGGCAAAAGAGAAATTATTTATAAAGTGGTAAAGGTTACTCGATAAATAATTTAATTAATAATAAATACTGGAAATGTTGAATAGAATTACAGTTTTATACTTTTTTTTCGCAATGTATTTAACGGGAATGTCTTATTTTCTGTTGACACATCAGTTTTATAATACCGATATTGAAGCGTATATGGGATTGGTTTATAAAGCCAATTATCCTGATATGAAGATAGAAGATATTCATAAAAAGGTATTTGATGAACTAGAAAAAAATGGCTATAAACATGCTGAAAATGACCTTAGTGGAAGAGAGGAAGTAACCCTGGGTGAGAACTCTTATTATAAAATTATTGCCAAAGATCCACAGGTGTTTCAAGAAGAGATTCAACTTTTTGCGGTGAAACCATTTTATAATTTTGTTAATTCTATGTTTTTTAAAATCGGCTTTGAGGCCTCTACATCAACATTTTTAGTATCAGTTATTTCCTATATTTTAATTTTAGTACTGATCCTTGTATTTTTGCAAAAAATTCTGAATAACCATTATTTGGCAATATTGATAACCGTCATGTTGTCTCTTTTTAAACCTCTATTAGACGCAAGCAGGCATGCTACGCCAGATAATTTATCCTGTCTTTTGCTGCTTCTGAGTTTTTATTTCTTTATCATCAAAAGAAACCTAATCGTTTCTACTATTTTTGTTATGCTTTGTGTTTTTACGCGCCCGGAATATATTATTTTTTACACTTTATTATATGGTTTGCTATTTTTTCAGCGTTATAAAATGAAAATTCAGACAAAGGAATTGGCCATCTCTTTTGCGTATGTTTTGAGTTCTTATATCTTGATTCAATTTTTTAATCAAATTCCTTGGTCTACATTATTTATGAATCAGTTTGTTAAAGTTCAGCTTTATCCCGTTTCAAACCCCGATGTTTTCCTATTTTCAGATTACTTTCGTGTCATTAAAAGTAAAATTTTGTTTGAATTTAATTCCTCTTATTTTCCGTTGCTTCTTTTATTCACATTAATCATTTTAGCAAAGAAAAATAGTTTCAAAAACATTTACAATATCAATCCACAGATTTTATTTTTCGCCATAATATATATTGCTGTTTTAATAAGGTTTTTTATTTTTCCAATGTTTGTTACAAGAATGATGTTAGGGTTTTATCTCCTCATTATTCTATCTCTCATTTACATCAATAATTCTAAAAAAAATCTGTTCAACAGCATGGAATTTGGTTAAACTTACAGAAAAATTTTAATTCTTCTGGATTTAAGATATTGTTTTTTCAGTTTTCCCTTTATTTTTAAGTAAATTCGCACTCTCAAAATATAGCATGTCCAGTTTCAGCAGTTTTTTTACTTCATCTTTTTTTCCGTACTTTTTTGCGGTACTTCTGGCCATTCCGTTTATCGTGTTGTTGCGCCGGTTTGTGTTCGAGTACATTAAGATGAAAAATCAGGAACTGAAAATGCTCTCCGTAAAAGGAAATGCTGAAAATAAAAGCCAGGCTTATGAGAGAATGACCCTGTTCATGGAAAGACTGAAGCCCGCAAATCTGGTCAGCCGGTTTGATAAAGGATTGGAAAAACATGAATTTCTCTTCCTGACAGAAAAAGCCATCACCGAAGAATTTGATTACAACGCATCGCAGCAACTTTATATCACCAAAAATTCCTGGACTCAGATTGTACAGTCTAAAAATGCATTGCTCAAAATGCTGCACGATACTTATGAAAGCCTGAGTGACGATGCCGGTTTGGAGGAATTCAAAACCATCTTCTTGATGAATTATATGAATGGCGACGATTTTATCGGCAATACCATTGAAATGCTGAGAAGAGAAGTCCTTTTAGTAACATAACAAAATTTTATTATAACAAATGATACCCAATTTTAAAGCGCATCCATGGCATGGAATTTCCGCAGGGGAAGAAGCTCCCGATGTGGTGAATGTTTTTGTGGAAATAGTACCTAGCGATACCATTAAATATGAAGTGGACAAAGCCAGCGGTTACCTGAAAGTGGATCGGCCGCAGCAGTTTTCCAATATTATTCCTGCACTTTACGGATTTATTCCTAGAACTTACTGTCATGATGAAGTTATGAATCTCGCCATTCAGAGCGGCGCAGAAGACGTTTCGATGGGCGATCATGATCCTTTGGATATTTGCGTGCTGAGTTCCCACAACATTCATGCGGGTGGTATGCTGATGGAAGCCCTTCCGATTGGTGGTTTTAAAATGATTGACAAAGGCGAAGCGGACGATAAAATTGTAGCCGTGATGAAAGGAGATCATGCTTTCGGGCATTTTCGCGATATTTCTGAACTTCCACAAGCGGAAGTGAAAAGACTGATGCATTATTTTCTGACGTATAAAAATCTTCCCGATGAACCTGCAAAATGCAGAATTCAGGAAGTGTACGGAGCTGAACATGCCAAAGAAGTCATCATCGCTTCACAAAATGATTACGCCAACAAATTCGGCGGATAAAAAAAATAGATTTCAACATCAAAGACGGGTAAATTTTACTCGTCTTTTTTTATAAATTTAAGATTTCATAAGGGAAAAATTCAATGGGAATGTAAATGTTAAACAGATTTTATTATCTTTAATCTTTATTAACATTATTAAAAATTCTAAACTATGATGGATTTGTTCTATTTAATACCCGTATTTGGGGTTATTGCTTTGCTGTATACTTTTATACAAAGCAACTGGGTGAAAAAACAGGATGCCGGAAATGAGAAAATGCGCACCATTAGTGGGCATATTGCTGACGGAGCGATGGCATTTCTGAAGGCTGAATACAAAGTGCTCGCATATTTTGTAGTCATTGTTGCTATACTGCTGGCATTGCTGGGTTTTTCAAATGAAAATTCCCACTGGACCATAGGATTGTCCTTTGTAGTGGGAGCCATTTTCAGTGCTGCTGCAGGATATATAGGAATGAAAATCGCCACCCAATCCAATGTACGGACTGCCGAAGCAGCCAGAACCAGCCTTTCAAAAGCACTTAAAGTTTCTTTCACCGGTGGATCGGTAATGGGAATGGGAGTAGCCGGATTGGCCGTTTTGGGATTGGGCGCTTTGTTCATCATTATTAAACAAATTTTTGCGCCGGGAGCCGGAGTAGATTCAGTTGAAATGGAACGTACCATCGAAATTCTGACAGGATTTTCCTTAGGTGCAGAATCAATCGCACTTTTTGCCAGAGTAGGGGGCGGTATTTATACCAAAGCAGCTGATGTAGGAGCGGATCTTGTAGGAAAAGTAGAAGCCGGAATTCCGGAAGATGATCCTAGAAATCCTGCCACTATTGCGGATAACGTAGGCGACAATGTGGGTGATGTTGCCGGAATGGGAGCCGACTTATTCGGATCTTATGTGGCTACAGTTTTGGCTACAATGGTATTGGGAAGAGAAACGTTTTCTCAGGATGCTTTCGGGGGATTTGCACCGATACTTCTGCCGATGATGATCGCCGGAATCGGAATTTTATTTTCTATTGTCGGAACCTTTTTCGTGAAAATAAGTGAAACGGCCGAACTCAATACAGCACCTGTGCAGAACGCTTTGAATATGGGGAACTGGGGAAGTATTGTGCTTACAGCCATTGGTTCTTATTTCCTTGTCAATTATTTACTGCCTGAAACCATGACTTTAAGAGGTCACGAATTTACCAAAATGGGAGTTTTCGGAGCCATTATCGTAGGCTTGGTGGTTGGAACATTAATGAGTATCATCACAGAATATTATACAGCAATGGGCAAAAGGCCTGTTAACAGTATTGTACGCCAGTCTTCCACAGGGCATGCAACCAACATTATTGGCGGGCTTTCTGTGGGTATGGAATCTACACTTTTACCGATTTTAGTTCTGGCTGGTGGTATTTACGGATCTTATCTTTGCGCGGGATTATACGGTGTAGCGATTGCTGCAGCCGGAATGATGGCCACTACTGCGATGCAGTTAGCAATTGACGCTTTCGGGCCAATTGCAGATAACGCAGGTGGAATTGCAGAAATGAGTGAACTGCCGAAAGAAGTTCGGGAAAAAACGGATATTTTAGATGCCGTAGGAAATACTACTGCAGCAACAGGAAAAGGTTTTGCTATTGCTTCTGCAGCGTTAACAGCATTGGCATTATTTGCAGCTTTTGTAGGAATTGCAGGTATTGACGGAATTGATATTTACAGAGCTGATGTATTGGCCGGTTTATTCGTTGGTGCAATGATTCCGTTTATCTTTTCTTCATTGGCTATCAAAGCTGTGGGAGAAGCTGCAATGGCGATGGTGGAAGAAGTTCGCCGTCAGTTTCGAGAAATTCCCGGAATTCTGGAAGGAAAAGCAGTGCCTGAATACGAGAAATGTGTGGCGATTTCTACCGATGCTTCGATTAGAAAAATGATGCTTCCGGGAGCTATCGCATTAATTTCGCCAATTTTAATAGGATTTATTTTTGGCCCTGAAGTATTAGGTGGGTTTTTAGCTGGTGCAACGGTTTCCGGTGTACTCATGGGAATGTTCCAGAATAATGCAGGAGGTGCCTGGGATAATGCCAAAAAATCTTTCGAAAAAGGAGTTGATATTAACGGAACAGTATATTACAAAGGTTCAGAACCTCATAAAGCTTCCGTTACCGGAGATACTGTGGGAGATCCGTTCAAGGATACCTCAGGCCCGTCAATGAATATTTTGATTAAACTGATGTCCATTGTTTCTCTTGTTATTGCACCTACTTTAGCGGTAATGCATGCGGACAGCATTTTGGAAAACAGAAACAATAAATTGGAAGCATTACAGTTAGCCGCAATGGGAAATACAACTCATGGAACCCAAACTACGCTGACCACAGTACCTGCTTTGGATTTAGCTTCGCCTTCCGGAGCAATGAACGAAAATGGAGATTTCGTTTATTTTACAGGAAACCAAACCAATATTCAACTTCCTAACGGTGAAGTAATGACTGTCGGTGAAATGAGCCAAATCGCTTATCTGAGCCGCGAACTGAATACGGGAAATCCTGATCTTCTCACAGGAGAAAAATGGTTTCTTGTTGAGAATATCTTTTTTAATTCTGAAAGCAGCGACTTGAAACCGGAATCTGAAGCGGCGATTCAACAACTTTACCAACTTCTTAACGCTTACCCTACGATGAGAATTAAAATTGGAGGCTATACAGATAATACCGGAAATGAAAGTACCAATATGACACTTTCTAAACTCCGTGCCGAAACGGTGAAACTTCAGATGATGGAATTGGGAATAGCAGCCGACAGAATGGAAGCGGAAGGCTATGGTTCCGCAAACCCGCTGTGTGAAGCCAATGATACAGACGAATGTAAAGCAATGAACAGAAGAATAGGTGTGAGAATCCTTTCTCTATAAAACAAATTTTATATTTATTGAATCATGCGCTGCCTTTTGGTGGCGCATTTTTTTCAGAGCATTCTTTTTAAATTCTCTGCAGCCTGAAAAAGCGTTTCATCTTTTTTAGCAAAACAAAACCTGAGTTTTCCTGTATTTTTTTTGTCATGATAAAAAGCTGAATACGGAACAGCGGCTACTTGAGCTTTTCTGACGAGCAGCTCAGAAAACTCCTTATCAGATAAATATGAATTATAATTTAAGAAATTGACGGTCTGAAAATAACCGCCCTCGCAAGGTTCTGCTAATTCAAAAGGTAAATCCCGCATTAGATTATTGAATAAATTTCTCTTTTCCAGAAAGAGCAATTTTTGTTTTTCAGCATCGAATACATCCAAATATTTCGATAAAGCATATTGTGCATGAACATTTACGGTGAAAGTAAGACATTGGTGAATTCTGGAAAAAGCACTGATATATTCCGGCGAAGCGATCACGTAACCCGCCTTCCAACCCGAAATATGAAACATTTTCTCAAATGAAAAAACACAAAAACAGCGATGCCGGATTTCCGGATGATGATACGCACTGATAAACTCCTGTCTGCCATAATGAAGAACATCATATACTTCATCTGAAATCACCACAATCTGCGTATTTTCTATAATTTCCCACAACAAATCCCAATCTGCCGCAGACCATATTTTCCCGGTAGGATTTTGCGGAGAATTGATGATAATAGCCTTGGTTTTCTTGCTAACAGATGATTTTATTTTCTCCCAATCCGGTTCATTATTCTGTTTTAAATCTATAAAAACAGGTTTTGCATTTCTGATTTCTATCGCGTGTCGATAAGTATCATAACAGGGTTCCAGGATGATCACTTCATCTCCGGGTTTTAGGAATGATGCAAAAGCGACATACATCCCGTAAGTAGCTCCCGGAACTACCATGATTTCGCTTTCGTGAAGCTTCAGCGGAAATTTTCTGCGTGCATTAAACTGAATGATACTTTCTTTTAGAACTGGTAACATAAATGCCGCGGCATACGGATTCATATCATGACTGGCTGCATCAATCAGGAATTTTTTCAAACGCAGATCCAAAGGAGAATCCGGAGAACCCTGTGCAAGATTTAACGCATCATATTGCACAGCAAGTTCAGCGATTTCTGAAAAAATATTCAGGTTGTTTTCATATTGAAGATTTTCAAGGATCATGAACCAATAGTTTTATTTCATATAATGATTTTGTTAAAAATAGACATTATTATTTAGTGAAGTCTAGAATAATGAAATATATGTCAAACTTAACTTCGTTGGAGATGGAAATAAGCATAATTAAAATAAATTTTTATCTTTAGAGAAATTTGAAAATCATGAAATCTTTCCTCCTTTCGGCTTTGGCAGCGTTTGCATTATCTTCTTGTGCCACTATAAATCTTACTCATGAAGGCACCCTTTTTAAAAAATCAATGGAAAGTATCAGTTCGGCAGATTTGAAGAAACATTTGTACATCATTGCTTCCGACGAAATGGAAGGCAGAGGAACCGGTTCTGAAGGACAGAAAAAAGCTGGAAAATACATGGTTTCCGAATACCAAAAAATGGGCGTTTCGCATCCTAACACAATGGAAAGTTTTTATCAAACTGTTCCGCAGGAATATATCGGCAGCCGTCGCGGGAAAACATACCCTGAAAGTGAAAACATTCTCGCCTTCATCGAAGGAACAGAAAAACCCCATGAAATCATTGTTCTTTCCGCACATTATGATCATGTTGGAAAAAATAAAGCCGGCGAAATTTTCAATGGTGCAGATGATGACGGAAGTGGCACTGTGGCTTTAATGGAAATTGCAGAAGCTTTTCAGTTGGCGAAAAAAGCGGGAAAAGCGCCCAAAAGATCTGTTCTTTTCCTTCATGTTACGGCGGAAGAAATAGGCTTGGTTGGCTCTAAATATTATGTGGAAAATCCGGTTTTTCCTTTAGCAAATACGGTGGCCAACTTGAACATCGATATGATTGGAAGAAGTGATCCCGAAAATAAAGGCAAAAATTATGTGTACGTTATCGGTTCAGATAAACTTTCTACTTCTCTGAAGAAAATTAATGAAGCTTCTAATGCCGCAACAGTTAATCTTGAACTGAATTATAAATATGATGATCCTAATGATCCTGAAATGTTGTATTACCGATCAGATCATTATAACTTTGCTAAAAATAACGTTCCCGCAGCGTTTTATTTTGATGGCATTCACGAAGATTATCATCGCCCGACGGATACTCCTGATAAAATCGATTATGAATTGCTGAAGAAAAGAACGCAACTTGTTTTCGCCACCGCTTGGGAACTTGCAAATAGAGAAGAACGCATTGTAGTTGACGTGAAAAGCAGCCAGTAATTTATAAAACAGATCAATGAATATTTCCTGTTTCTGCCCTCGAAACAGGAAAATTTATTTATTACATTTGCACTCCGGCTCCATAGTTCAACGGATAGAATAGAAGTTTCCTAAACTTTAGATCCAGGTTCGATTCCTGGTGGAGCTACAAAAAGAACCCACTCTTTAGAAGCGGGTTCAGTAGATAAAAACATCTCATTTTTTAGTTAGACAACAACAAAAAGAGAAGCCGACGGTGCTTCTCTTAAATTTTATTCAAGTTTAAAATTAATTTGAGTGATATATGTAAATGTATTTTTCATTATTGAAAGTATTCAAATGTACTGAAAAATACGGTGCAAAACATGAACCAAATGTTAAAATTCACATGTTATCCACAGAAAATTGTTGATAAGTTGATTTTTAAAACAATTGAATGACATCTTGTTTTTGGTCAAAGTCATTTAACAAAAGTTTAACGCTGTATTGGCATCGATTATGTTTTGTCATTGCGTGGATTTATCGCAAATTTACGCTTCATAACGAAATTAATTATGTCAGAATTACATCAGGCTGAGGATATCCGGAATTTAACAGAAAAAGTAAAAGAACTCAATTTATCTTTTTCAATACTTAAAAAAGAAATTAATAAAGCCATTATCGGTCAGGAATATATGGTCGACCGCCTGCTGATCGGGTTGCTGGGAAACGGACACGTTTTATTGGAAGGAGTTCCAGGACTTGCAAAAACCTTGGCGATAAAAACTCTTGCAGAAGCCGTTCATGGTGAGTTTTCCAGAATTCAGTTTACACCCGATCTTCTTCCTGCAGATGTGATCGGAACTCAGATTTACAATATAAAAGACAACGATTTTTCTATTAAAAAAGGGCCGGTTTTTGCCAATTTTGTTTTGGCAGACGAAATCAACAGAGCACCTTCCAAGGTACAGTCGGCACTGCTCGAGGCGATGCAGGAGAAACAGGTCACCATTGGCGATGAAACATTGTCGCTTCCTACACCGTTTCTGGTCTTGGCAACTCAAAACCCGATCGATCAGGAAGGAACTTATCAATTGCCCGAAGCGCAAAGTGACCGCTTCATGCTGAAATGCAGAATTGATTATCCGGATTTTGAAGACGAAAGAAAAGTGATGAGAATGGTGTCTTCATCGCATCAGCCACATATTATGCCGGTTATCAGCCTCGATCATATCACGGAAGCCAAGTCTCTGATAAATCAAATTTACTTAGATGAAAAAATAGAAAAATACATTCTGGATATGGTTTTCGCAACCCGTTATCCCGGAAAATACGGACTCTCCGAACTGACAAATTATATCGCTTTCGGTGCTTCACCGCGCGCTTCTATCAATCTGGCTATTGCTTCCAGAGCATTGGCTTTCCTGAGAAACAGAGCTTTCGTTATCCCTGAAGATGTGAAGGAAATTGCAAAAGATGTACTTCGCCACCGTATTGGTTTAAGCTTTGAAGCCGAAGCAGAAGAAATGACACCAGAAAATATTGTTGATAAAATTCTGGGAAAAATTCAAGCCCCATAACAAATCAACCGTTATTATTTTGAAAGAATTTCCCAAGGATGACTTTGAATTATGGAAATAAAAGACATCGTTAAAAAAGTAAAGCAGATAGAAATCCGAAGCAGAAGAAGGTCGGAAGCTATTCTCATGGGACAGTACCACAGTGCTTTCAAAGGTCAGGGAATGACTTTTTCCGAAGTTCGCCCGTACCAGTCAGGTGACGAAATCCGCCGAATCGACTGGAATAAAACAGCGCGTTTTCGTGAGCCTTTCGTAAAGATTATGGAAGAAGAACGGGAACTGACGATGATGCTTCTTGTGGATATTTCAGCTTCAATGGACTACGGAACCAAAACGCAGCTGAAAAGAGAATTTGTGGCAGAAATTGCTGCAAGTCTTGGGTTTTCTGCTGCGGGAAACAATGATAAAGTAGGACTGATTCTGTTTGCGGATAAAGTGTATAAAGTTGTTCCTCCACAGAAAGGAAGAAAGCACATTCTGGCAATTATCAGCAATATTCTCACCGCAGATTATATTGCTGCACCGGCAAAAACGGATCTCGCTTTGGAATATATGATGGGTATTTTCAAAAAGAAATCGCTGGTTTTTTTGTTTTCTGATTTTGAAGATAATTATGATCTCCGGACATTGAAAGTAGCTGCCCGCAAACATCAAATTTTAGGAATGCGAGTTTCTGATGAAAAAGACAATGAAATTCCGGATGTAGGATATGCACTATTTCAGGATGCAGAATCGGGACAACAGGTCTGGGCAAATACTTCAAACAAAAGATGGCGTTACGATTTCGCGGAAGCTAAAAAACAAAAAGTAAGACACGTGACTGAAGATTTCGAAGCCGCTTCAGCAGCGTTGATGAATATCTCTACCGGCGAAGATTATTCCAAATATTTATATCAGTATTTTCGGAAAAAATGAGAAGTTTCAAAAAAATATCATCAGTCGTTTTTTTGTTTATCAGCCTTGCTGTTTTTTCGCAGACTTTAGGTTCCAATCTGGATAAAACCACGCTTGCGCTCGGCGAAATAGGAACTTATACGGTTGTTATTTCCGGACTTCAGGATAAAACGGTGCAGGCAGCACCAGTGAATGAGCTGCTGCCTTTTCATTTCGAAGAAATAAAAGACAGCATTAGCATTGCCAACGGCAAGTATACCCGCGTGATTGAGTTTGCCATTTTTGAAGAAGGAACATTTTCTATTCCTGTCCTGGAATTCAACATCGGCGGCGAAATACAAAAAACGATTCCTTATGAAGTAGAAGTCGTGAATACCGCTACAAAAGATGATGAAATTAATGACATCAGAAAAAATAAAGAGATTCCGCTGCAAATTCTGGATTATTGGGAAATGTACAAATGGTATATTCTGGCAGCATTGGCCGTGATCGCAATTATTTTTCTTATTATTATGTTCAGAAAATATGGTAGAAAAGTAAAAACTTCACCTGTTGTAAACACCAATAAAACACTGAAAGAACTCGACTTGTTAAGAAAGAAAAAATACATAGAAAATGAGGATTACCGCTCGTTCTATGTTGAATTAATGGATATTTCACGGAATTTTATCACAACACAATACCGTATTCCTGCGGATGTTTTGCTGACGGACGATCTCATTGAAGTATTACGAAATACGAACCGGATTTCTAAGGAAAACGAAAAAGTAATTGAAGAGGCATTTCTACGGGGAGATATGGTAAAATTTGCTAAGATTTTCCCGACAAGCAGTATGATGGAAGAGGATTTCAATGCCATTCGGAATTTTGTAAAGAGATCTACCAAAGATCTGGAGTTGGAACAATTACGTACCGGTGTATAAAAGATGAAAATTAATGTTTGAATTTTTAAACTTTGAGCTGCACAACCCTTGGTTTCTATTGCTTTTTTTGCTTTTTATTCCGTTGTTGTACAAGGATTTAAAAAAAAAGGAAACCAAAGCGGTCACTGTTCCTTCTGTTAGCGGAATTAAGGAAAATAACGGTATCCGCATTGTGATGACGCTTCTGATGTTGTCGAAATATTTCATTCTTTCAGCACTCATTATTGCCATGGCAAGACCGCGGACTTTTACCATATCTGAAGATCGTGATGAAACCAAAGGTATTGATATTATGCTTTCTGTAGACGTTTCCCTCAGTATGCTTGCCCGGGATTTAGAGCCTGACCGGCTGACGGCACTGCAGGATATTGCCCGCCGTTTTATTGCGAAAAGATCAAATGACAGACTCGGATTGGTCATCTATTCGGGGGAAGCTTTTACAAAAGTTCCGATAACATCCGATCATCAGGTTATTATTGATGAAATTTCCGACATCAGAACGCTGGAATTGGAACAGGGCACAGCAATAGGAGAAGGGCTTTCGGTTGCGGTTTCTCATTTGAAAGACAGCAAAGCGAAAAGTAAAATTATTATTTTGATGACCGATGGCGTCAACACGATACAGAATGCGATGGATCCACAAGTCGCTGCTGAACTCGCTAAATCCAACGATATCAAGGTGTATTCAATAGGAATTGGAACGAACGGATACGCATTAATGCCAACCCATCAGGATATTTTTGGAGATTTAGTTTTTACCGAAACTCAGGTTCATATTGATGAAGCAACGTTACGTGATATTGCAGAAACAACTGGAGGAAAATACTTTAGAGCCACTTCGAATGAAAGCCTGGAAGAAGTGTATAATGAAATTAATTTACTTGAAAAATCCGATATCGCCACCTCCCGATTGTATGATTATCAGGAATATTTCAGGTATTTTCTTTTGATAGCACTCGGTATATTGCTTTTGGATGCGGTGTTACGCTGGTGGTTGTTTAAATTTATTAATTAAAAATGATGAACTGGAGCTTAGGTAATTACTGGTATCTTTTTCTGCTGCTGCTTGTTCCGCTGCTGGCAGTAGTTCTTGTAAATTACCGGAAGTGGAAGAAAAACAGAAGAAATACATTTGCAGAAACCCGATTTCAGGATGAACTTTTTGAAAATAAATCACGATTTTATATAGTTTTTCCTTTGCTGTATTTTATTGCCCTCGTTTTTCTGATCTTTTCAATTATTGATTTATTGGGCGGCAAAGAAGAAATAAAATCTTCCCAAAAGATGAACAATGTCATTTTTGTTTTGGATGTTTCCAACTCTATGAATGCAGAAGATGTGGAACCTAACCGATTGACATTAGCCAAAAACCTGATCATTAATACGATGCAGAAAATGACTAATGACAGAGTAGGGATTGTGGTTTTTGCCGGCGAAGCTTCTTCCATTATGCCATTAACAACAGATTATTCAGCTGCGGAAACCTACATTTCCGGTATTGAAACCAATATTATGAAGATTCAGGGAACAGATTTTCTGAAAGCGATGGAAGAAACCGCCAGAAAATTTAAGAACATTGCCAAAGGTTCCCGAAAGGTTGTTCTGATCAGTGATGGCGAAGATAATGAAGGAAATGAAGATCGCGCCATTCGCCTTGCCAAAAATGAAGGAATGAGCGTGATTTCCGTTGGAGTTGGTTCGGATGAAGGTGCGCCGGTTCCGGTGTATGTTTTCGGACAACTGATGGGATATAAAACCGACAGAAGCGGACAAACAATACTTTCGCAGAGACAAACGGTTGCTTTGGAAAAATCTGCACGATCCACAGGCGGAACGTATATAGATGGCAATAATCTGGAACAGGCGATTCAACAAATCCACGATGCCCTGAACAATAAAAACATTACAACCGAAAGCTTGGTTCAGTCTCATAATTCTATTCATTATTATCAATATTTTCTGGCGGTTTCGCTGCTGTTTTTTCTCCTCATCTATTTCCTTAATCCGAAAAGAGATCTCAATGTTTAAGTTTTCCCCTTATTATCAGGGATTTGAAGCTGTTTTTAACCAAACTTTAACGCCATCCTGTCTTTTTTATTAACATTTAAAGAAATAATTTTGCAGCAATGAGGAATACAGGCATTTTTGTCTTTTTTGTACTTTTTTTTCTGGGTGGATCTTCCTCTGCTCAAAGTCGTTATAATATTTTGATGTATGAAGGAAATCAAGCTTTTAAGAGCAATAAGTTTGAAGCTGCTACATCTAAATTTATGGAAGTGGCCAGAAGTGACGAAAAGGATTTTGCAGCACATTATAATTTAGGAAACTCATTGTATAAAAGCAAAAAATACGAAGAAGCCAAAGCTGAATTTGAAAAAGCCGGGCAAATAGCTCAAACGTTGTCGGACAAAGCATCTGCTTTACACAATCTTGGAAATACTTACATGAAACTGAATCAGCCTGAAAAAGCCGCAGAATATTACAAACAATCCCTGAAACAGGAACCTCACAACGAGGCAACCCGAAAGAATTATGAAATCGCAAAATTGAGGGAAAAGCAAAATCAGCAGAACCAGAATGAAAGTGAAGGTAAAAACGGCGATGAGCAGGACCAAGGACAACAAGGCGATGGAAAAAACCAAAATGAAGGACAGCAAGGGCAGGGAAAAAGTGATAACAGCAGTGCCGATGGAAAAAACAATGACGGTACACTTCCCAAAGGTATGGAGGATGCTATACTGAAAAAAATAGCAGAAAAAGAAAGGGAAACGGCACGGCGTATTCTGAACAAAGATTCCTATTCCATTCCCGAAAGCAATGAGAAGGACTGGTAAATGAAGAAATTTTTCTACATATTATTTCTGATTTTTTATGCTGGCGGACAAGCTCAGGTAATGCTGGAGGTGAAAACAGCCAAAAAAGATTACACTGAAAATGACGATATTACTGTCACTATTTCCTTGGAAATCAGCGGAAGAGATCTGGTGCAGGAAACTTCTTTAAAGATGTTCGACTTGTCAAAATTTGATGTGATAACCAACGGCTCGAACCGAAATACTTTTATCGATCAGAAAACCGGAGTTTTTGTTGACCATAAATTTTATCAGTTTGTTCTTAGACCAAAAAAACCCGGACGTATCAAAATTGGTTCCGCTTCTGTTGTGGTGAACGAAAAATTATATTACACCGAACCTTTCGATATTTTCGTAGCACCATCAGAAAAAAAAATGGCTGATAATGATGCCAATGGTGTTTTCCTGAATGTGGAATTGAAGGAAGCCGAGGTCTATGAAAATCAGCCTACTGTTGCCGTTTTGAAGGCTTTTAGCAGGAATATTCATAATTTTAGAAAAGTAAGAAATATCCGTCTTCCACAGCATGACAACGCCAATATACTTCCGGTAAGTTTTGCGAAATCGGATATTGAACCTTCCTTAGATCATGCGGCTTCACAAGTGTTGGCTGTTTATTTAATTTATCCTAAAGAAGCCGGAAGACTGGAACTTTCCCCGGTTTCTGCGAATATCTCTTCCAAAAAAAATACGATTGTTTCCAACAAAGTGAATCTTCGGGTGAAGGAACTTCCGGAAGATGCGCCCGATCATTTCAAAAATGCGGTTGGAAAATTCAAGGTTCAGCTTTCGCATAACGCTAAAGGAAAAGCAGAATTAGAGAAGCCAATTTTGGTAGATGTAAAAATTTCTGGCGTTGGAAATTTTGAAAATCTTGAAATACCGGAAATCTCGAAGTCTGCCGATTATACTTTTTTTCCACCAAAGATTACGAAAAATACCACCGTAAATGAAACTGGAATAAAAGGGGAAATTATCGCCAGTTATGTGGTCATTCCTAAGAAAACGGGCAAATTAGATATCCAGGCGGAACCGTTTTCATTTTTTGATCCTTCTAAGCAGAGGTATGTGGACGCAGGAAAACAAATGGTTTCATTAGAGGTTTTTACACACAGTGAAATTTTATCTTCCAGAACTCCTTTGGAGCGCATGAATGAATATTCCAATACGGTTTTGGAAACAGTAGCAAGTCCTGTGGTGAATACAGAAGTGCTCAAAGTGAAGGAACATAATTCTATTAAATGGAGCACAGTACTGCTTAATACACTGATTTTCTTAACTGTAATCGTGTTGTTTTTTCTGTTCCGATATTTTCAAAAAACAAATAAAAAAAATGAAAATATTTCAACACTTCCTCCGGTAACTACGGTGCAGGAGAAAGAGCAGGAAATAAAATCCAATCTGAAAGCAGACATCAACGATTATTTTTATTATTTAAAAAAATTACATCATGAAAAGGAATATGATCTTTTTTTCCAAACGGTGGAAGAAATGGATCAGGAAGTGAGAAATCAGTACTTTCAGAGCTCTGAGCAGGATTTCAAAGTTTTTCTGGAAAAGCATCAGGGACAGCAGACCGCCGATGAATATAGAAAATTGAAACAGCAGATTCAGATAGAGAAATTTGCTCCGTTACATGATGAGGAAGGAATGGATGCCCTCATGGAAGCCTTAATTAAATTGTATTCTAAAATTAGTAAATAATCAAAAATAATTCATAATTTTGCGGAATTATTAATTGATATGATATTCGAACACTTTTCCTGGAAAGAAGTATTAACCTGTTTTATGGTTCTTTTTGCTGTGATTGATATTATTGGCTCTATTCCTATTATTGTTAGTTTGAAACAGAAGTTCGGTCAAATTGAAGCAGAAAAAGCATCAGTTGTAGCGGGCATTTTGATGATAATTTTTCTGTTCGTGGGAAATAAGATTCTGAATTTCATCGGGGTAGATGTAAACTCCTTCGCCATTGCTGGTGCATTTGTCATCTTCATTATTGCTTTGGAAATGATTTTGGGTGTTCAGATCCAGCGTCATACGGAAGCCAAAGCAGCGTCTATTGTTCCTATTGCTTTTCCTCTGATTGCAGGAGCAGGAACGCTTACTACTACACTTTCGTTAAAAGCTCAGTATCATGATATTAACATTATTGTCGGCATCATTCTGAATACTGTTCTGGTATATATTGTTTTAAAATCGTCGAATTGGCTGGAGAAGAAAATAGGAGAGGGAACACTGAAAGTGGTGGAAAAAGTTTTCGGAATTATCCTTTTAGCCATCGCTATTAAATTATTTACCAGTAACTTTGCGCAACTGTTTCAGAACTCTATTCATTTTTAAAAAAAAACAGACCGGTTATGCAAACGATTTATAAAGTATTTCTTGTTATTTTCATTGTATTCTTAGGGTTTAATATTTTCGCTATAAATTATAATGAAAACTGGATGAGCGAAGAAAACTCCATCTATATATTCTCTATTGTCGCTTCAGTATTCGGGCTTTTGTGCACGTATATTCTGCACATCTGGAGCAAATTGAAAGTTAAGCAGTAACCAGATTTTTCAGAATAGCTTCCGATTTTAATTCCGTTTCTCTCCATTCGTCATCCGGATTACTTTTGGCCGTGATGCCACCTCCAACGTAAAGAATAGCACCATTTCTGAAAAACTGTGCACACCTCAAGTTGACAAAAAACTGAATTTCCGTTTCCGTTTCGATGCGGATATAGCCGGAATACAATTCACGTGGAACGGCTTCAAAACCTAAGATGGCTTTCTTACAAAACTCTTTTGGAATGCCACAAACAGCTGGCGTAGGATGAAGTTCGGAAATAATTTCATTAAGATATTGAGCCTCGGTTTTCATTTTAAAATCCGTTCGCAAATGTTTAATATTACCGGAATGGTGATCGTACGTTCCTGATTGCTGAACGTTTGCCGAAAATTTCTTCAGAATAGTACTGATATAGTCTGTCACCGGCCATTGTTCCTCAATTTCTTTGGACGTCCAGTTTTCATTTACTGGTAAAGTTCCGGCCAGGCTCATGGTTTCAAATTCCGAAGTTTTCTTGTTGAATTTTCCCAGAAGTTCTGAAAATGCACCCATCCAACAAATGCCGTTCTGATGAAAAAGATAAACAAAAGCGTTAGGATAATTTTGGCAAAGTTGCAGAAATGAACATGACAGATTCAGTTTTTTAGCATTAGAAATTACAGAATAATCCACTGTTTTCCTTCGTGAAATAACGAGTTTGGAAAGTTGGTTTTGTTTGATAAAAGCAATGACTTCCTGAAGTTTTTGAATGTAATGATCTTTCTTTTCTCTTTGAAATTCCTTTGGAATAACACTATTAATTTCGTCAGTAAATAAGGGATCGGAAATCACTTTTTCTTCAGAAATAATCGCAATACTTCCTTTAAAATTGATAGTTTCGGCTTCATCAAATGGAAAAAACTGAACCGCAGGATTTTCGGAATCTTTGTTCAAAGTATAGAAATCATCGCCGAAAGGAAAGCGGAAAAGAATCATAATTGGCTATATAAACAGCAAATTTACAAAAGTTATCGCATCTTATTTTACCAGCGACAAGTGAATTCCAAGCAGGAATTTATGATCCTGAAAACCATCTTTGAATTTCAGGTTAATATTTCCTGCGCTACGGTTCCAGAAATTCATTTTCAGAAACTCATGATGCTGATATTCCAGGCTGATTCCAAATCGGTTATTCTGATAGAGAATTCCCGTGGTGTAGCCGAAATTGTACTGATTTGCGGCAAAAGCATAAGACTGGTTCGGTATTGTGCGCGACTCGATTTCATAATGCATCTTGAAAGTCGTATAGTTCAGAAAAAAACCGAAATAGGGTGAGAAATTTTTCCAAGTATAATAGAAATTTAACGGTACATTGATCTCGTTGTGTTCGTTTGAAAAGTACAGAAATTTAGCAGGTTTGGAAAGATTGTTAAAATAAATTCCGTCTGTATTTTCCTGTGCAGGCACCGATTTGATTCGATGATTTTCCGGCCACATAAAAAACTGCATTCCTAGCGAAATGGACATTTCCGGCGTGAAAACATTGCGCCGCAACAGAACTCCGATTCCCGCACCACGCTGGTAGCCCGCATGATCTGCCTGAAAACTGCTGATTTGTTTAACACCACCCAATAAAAGAAATGAAAAATCCGTATTTGGCCTGAAAGTTCTTTTCCGGTATCCTGGCCGCTGATCGGCAGGATTGATCACAACACCGGATTTTTTCACAAAAACGGTATCGTATTCAATAACTTCCTCGTAAATGTAAATCGTGTCATTTTCCTGTGTGTAGGCAAAAGCAGCAATAAAAAGGACAAAAAAAAGTAAATATTTCTTCACAGGTATTTATTTTTCAACATATACCTTCACTCTTTTCACCACTTTTTTCACAATCACCACAGGTTTTTTCTCTATATCTGCGGAATCTATAAGGCTTGGCTTAGTAATTTCCTCAATTGGATCCGCTGCTGCAATCAGAATTTTAGGAGGAGTTTCACGCTTAACTTTTTTAAATTCCTCTGAAACCGCAGGTTTTTCAATTTCAATTGGTGATGTCATTTCAACATCACGTACTTCTGAAGCCGGCGTTTCTATTTTGAGATTTTGAGCCAAATCTTCTGACGAAATTGGAGCTGTATGACTGAATTGAGTGTTTGTATTATTAAAAAGCAAAATTCCGGAGAAGAAAACGAGCAAAGTCAGGGTTCGGTTGAAAAGACTTTGTGGAGTGAAATTTATTGAAAGTCCAGTCGTAGTGAAATATCCGGCGTCGGATAAATCAAAAGATTTTTCGGGCTGAATCGTAAAGTTTTTAAATTTACTGCGCAACGCCTGAGCCCAAAGCAAATTGCCAAAGCCCAAGAAAACCATGATTTGAATTCCTTTTTTCTGTAACTGAGAAGTCGTTTTTCCGTCAGTTTTAGATAATAAATGTTTCTGAATTGCTTTTTTCGCACGCGCGAGATGCGATTTCGACGTATTGACATTGATTCCCAAAGAATCTGCAATTTGTGCGTGAGAATTGTTTTCGATGTAATACAGATTAAATACCGACCGGTGGTGAGCCGGAAGTTGATCTAGGGACCATAGAATCTCTTCGGTAGTGAAATCGTATTCCAAAATGAGGTTGTTTTCTTCAGTTATTGGTGTCATAAGCGACGTGTTGTCTGGAATTTCCTGATATTCTGTATTTACAAAAAGTGATTCATTGCTGTTTCTCAAATGCATCAGCGCATTGTTCACCACTATTTTTTTGAGCCATGCAAAAAGGGTTATATTATCCCGTAATTGCTTCTGTTTCTGAATAGCCGCCAGGAAACTATCTTGTACAATATCTTCTGCAGTGGCTTCATCCTGAACATATCTCCGGCATATTCCCAAAAGTGATGGGGAATATTCAAGATAAATACTGTTCCAGTTTATTTTATTCTGCATTTGTCTTTAGTCCCGAAGCAGCTGTTTTGCTTACAATTCTGTTATAAAGATAGCTTTATTTTTAGAAATGTTGTTCTAATAGTGAAGATTAATTCGGAACTGTGAAAATTCCATAAAACCCATCACTATGCGAAGTTATATTTTGTGTTTCTATATTATCTGAAATCACTTTGGTGCCCGAAATTCCTGCTGCATCCCGGGATATTATCATATATTTTTTATTATTAATCACCTTCATGTCAATCACTTCATCGTACAACGGCGCGAAGTTAATATTCACCAGCGTGCCGTTTTTATGATAACCGTTTCCAATTAAATTGAGAGAATACAAATCATTATTATCGGTGATAATTCCATAAATATTTTGATTGGAAGTAAATGAAAGTATTGTATTTCCAGTAGTTAAGTTTTGGTAGAAATAATCATCTGTACCATTGTTCTGGACGAGGATGACCGCTTCTGTAGATGTAGCAGCGATTCCTTTTAGTAGCTGTCCGGAAGGGAGTGCATGATAAACACCGTTCTTGTAATATCCGTGATTGCCAAGTTGATCACTATCAGTCACATATACATCACTATTAGAAATTATTATTTCATGAAATGTATGCATTTCATCAGCTGTAATCTGTTTTAAAACAGTTTTCACGCCGTTTTTCCAATAGCAGAGCTCAAATACAGGGGAGGTGGTTCCGGTTCGTACTGTTCCTGCAAAATAAACATCATCATTATCAACAGTAAAACCACTGATTTTGTGAAACATAATCTGGGGAGTATTCTGTTGCAAGTTCAAAGCTTGAGTCACCTCGTATTTGACGTTATTTTTCCAATAACAATCAGTACCATATATGGATTTACCCCAAACATAAACATTGTTGTTCTGAACGAACATTTTAATACCAAGAATTTGATCACCATTGACCAACTCAGTTTTCACTCCGTTCTTCCAATAACAGGCTTTTCCGTTTTCTATTCCGGATACATAAGTGTATGTAACAGATTGGAGCTTGTGTTGTGGAATGTCATTTCTACAGGAAAATAAAAACAAAGCAATAATCAAAAAGAATATATTTATTTTCATGTTGAGATTTATGATTGTTTAAAATTACAATTTTTATTTAAAAAAGCGGAGTCACAAATGGACTCCGCCATCATCAAAAAATTTAATATTAATACTGCCTAAATGAAAAGTCTTTAAAAATTTGTTATGAAAAAGTTCAGTGTATTTTTTGATTCATATATAAGATGCAGTTTTTCCAAAAGGTTGCACTTTTTTTTAATCTTTTTTTCAATTTATTTTTTTGCAGTACTTTTTCTTCTCGAAATTAAAAAATACCTGTCTGAACGACAGGCATTTATGCTGTATTTGTAATTAATTCAACTTGCTGTGCGGAATAATGCTATTGGTCATCGTGGTATGATTAATGAGATGGCCTTTTTCGTCGCGTATTTCAATTTGAGAGACATGTAAAGTATTGCCTTTTCTGATAAATGTTGCTTTACCCGTGACGGTACCGGTGCGGATAGACCGCAAATGATTGGAATTGATATTGGTTCCAACAGGCGCAAATTTCTCAGTATCTACGTGTAAAACGGAAAGACACGAGCCCAAGGTTTCAGCCAAAGCTACACTGGCGCCACCGTGGAGAATTCCGTAAGGCTGATGAACTTTCGGGGAAACAGGCATGGTTGCAGTCAGGGATTCATCATCCACATCGGTAAAAATAATATCAAGGGTTTTTCCCAAAGTTTCTTTGCCCCAGAAGTTGAGCCGGTCTAATATTTCTTTTTTCTTTTTTTGTTCCATTTCAATTATTTTAATCTACTGAATATTAGGATTCCAGTTTTCAGGAATTTTGGGAGTAATATCGTATTGAAGATAATAGTCGCTTATTTTTTTTAAAATTTCTTCATAAGTCATCATTGAAAACTCTTCATACGTAATGGTTTTTCCCAAGTAAAGAATATTTCTTTTAAAATCTCCGGCGGCAAGAACGATAGGAACTTTGGTTTTCATTGCGATATGATAGAACCCTTTTCTCCATTTGGGCACCCAACTTCTGGTTCCTTCTGGAGTGATAACGAGACTGAAATCTTCTTTTTGAAATTCTTTCGAAACGAAATTAAGAAGGTCATTTTTCTGAGATCTGTCGATCCCAATTCCGCCAAGTCCTTTTACCACACTTCCATACCAGGCTTTTGTATGAGAATTTTTAATGATGATTTTTAAAGGCTTATCTAATGCCCAATAAGCAAAGTTTCCCAGAATATATTCCATATTGTGGGTATGCGGGGCTACTACCAGAACGCAGCGGTTTAGGACATCTTTGTCGCCGTGAAGTACAATTTTCCATCCCAGAAGTTTCAGGGCCAGCTTGCCGATCAATTTTTTCATGATGCTGATAAATTAAAAAAGTATAACCGAAGGGGTTATACTTTACAAATATACTGAAATATTGACGTACTAAAATAAACTGCTGATGAAATCTATTGCTTTCATGACGATGTCGAGAATGAGCTGTACCATAATATTTAATGTTTTTTAGAGTGACGAATTTACGATTATTTTATTGAATCTCAAAAATATAAGATTATTTTTTGTGAAAAGGAACGGATGGAAACCTGAACTCGGATAAAACCACCCGTTCTGCAAATCACTTTTATTCAGTTTTAATGGAAATTTCTTTTTTACCGTCTTTGATGTTGATATTCACATTTCTAAGGTTATCAATTTTCACATTCATCGAATCCAACATTTTTTCTGCAATCGGTTTTGGATATCTTTTGCCGTTGATTTCTACGCTGTCTTTGTTTTCAGAACTGTAGGCAATGGCGGTTCCCGATGTATTGGATGAATTTCCATATTGCGCATCCTCATCATCACGATCATCATTCAGATAAATTCCGTGTACCTTGGCTTTTATGATGGTTGTGTTTTTTGGAACTACCAATTCATAATCAATCCGGTAATCTCTGAAACGGTTTTTATAATCGTAGATGATATAATTGGGAAACAGAATTCTATTTTCCTTAATTTCCAGAGGAATTTGTAACTGCAATGGCAGATTATAACCATCGGCTCGCTTCTTCAGAGTAAGATAAGGCGCGCTGATGTCTTCTCTTTTTACATCAACGTTGATATAATCCTGCTTGTAGATGGTTTTTCCGTCTGAATACACATCTTCCCAATACGACTTAAAATTCTGTGGAATCTGTACTTTTTTGATATCAATATAAAGACTGTCGGAAACGGTGTTAATCGCGACATTTTCCGTTTCTTCATTATGTCCGGAATACATGGTTCCCTGTTTTATGGCAGCATATCCTATGAAACCGAGCAGCCCAAGCCATAATAAAATAAGTCCTGCGAATACATATCCGATATAGTTCAGCCGCGTTCTGGGCGAAAGCAACTTGATAGCGAGAAAAACGAAGATTAAAGCCGGAATAAAAGCACTTAGAAATGCAAAAGCAATGGCGAGAAACCCGAGACGGTTATCTTTCAGATAAAAGCCGATATTTCCCATAAAATCTACATTGCTGTTGTCATAAAATCCGAAAATCGCAAATGCGCCAATCAACATCGTGATGCCCATAAGGGCAAAAATACTTCCCAAAATATAGCGTATTAAGTTCATGATTCCGCTTCCTGCTTTATGAATATACGGCTTACTTTCCGTATAAATTTCTCCTACACGCTGGGAAGATTCGTTGGCAAACTGTACTATTTTAGTGGATTCTTCTTTCAGATTTCCAAAGTTCATTGGTTTTCCTTTCATTTTGAGAAAATCCGCTGCCGTTTCTGCTTTTGGAAGTACAATCCAAAGAATAATATACAGTGCAATAATCAGCGATGTGGGGATGGCTGCAGTGAAGATTCCCAGAATAGCGATACCCAGCCAAATAGCACGCATTAGAGAAATATCCATTCCGGTATAATGTGCTAAACCTGCGCAGACGCCCGCAATTTTCTGTCTTTCCGGATCACGAAAAAGCTGGCGCTGTCCGTATGACCCACTGTTTCTGCGTTGTTTGGTGGTTTCCGAAAAATAAGCTACTTCTTGTTCTTCGATTTGCTCCGGTCTCCCGATTTGGTTGATAACAACTTCTACATCAGTATCTTTGATCACTTCTCTTTTTCCTAAAGAATCTTTGAAGATTTCAACCATTCTGATTTCAATATCGTGCATTACTTCATCAGCTTCCGCAGCGTCTAGTGAATTTCGGAGCGCTGCCAGATAATCGCTGAGCTTAATGTAGGCGTGTTCCTCAATAATGAAAGAAAAGCCTGCAAGTCCTATGGATAATGTCTTGTTCATAGTTTTTTTTGTTAGTATTGTTTAGTGATTTGGTGTACAGAATTGGTCAGTTCATTCCAGGTATTCTGAAGTTCATTCAAAAAAAGTTTTCCTTTTTCGGTAATTTGATAATATTTCCGTGGCGGGCCTCCGGTAGATTCTTCCCATCTGTAGGAAAGAAATTCGCCGTTTTTCAGTCGGGTAAGCAAGGGATAAAGCGTTCCTTCCACTACATCCAGTTTTCCGTTTTTCAGTTCTTGCATCAGGTCAGAAACATACATTTCTTTGTGGCTGATGAGACTCAGAATGCAGAATTCCAGAATTCCTTTGCGCATTTGCGCTTTTGTATTTTCTGTGTTCATGGGTGATATATTATGATTGAGGTGTTCATTTTAAATTAAATTTAACTGATCAGGCCAAAGCCTTTTCAACTTTATGATGCAAAGATATGTATTTATTTTAGTATCATGCAATACAAAGTAGTGGATCTGTTTCAAAATAAATAATAAGTTGTTGATTATCAGTTATAAAATTTTTAGTTAAAAAAGAATTTTACTTTTACAATAATTTCATTACTTTTCAGAAAATTTTAAATTAAAAGTATGATGAAGAAATTAATATCAGGTTTATTAGCCGCATTTTTGTTATTGCCAATGGCTTACAAAGCTCAAAAAGCGGGCGATAAAAATTCCCTTCTGTGGGAAGTTACCGGGAAAGGTTCCGAGAAACCATCGTATCTTTTCGGAACTTTTCACATGATGTGCAAGGACGATTTCCGGATTCCCAAGAAAGTACATAAAGCACTTTCAAGTACCGACAATTTTGCAATGGAAATAAATTTCAGCGATCCGAATGCCATGTTGGAAATGCAAAATATGTTGGTAAGCGATAAAAAATGGACAGAAAATTTCACTGAAGAAGAAATAAAAAGAGTGACAAAAGCTTTGGAAAGTTTGGAGTACAATCTGGATGAAATCTCACAACTTTCGCCCATTGCGCTGTATTCTATGATTTCCGTTAAATCTTTTGAATGCCCACAAAACGAATTGAAAATGATCGATCTGGAACTGATGCAGTCGGCTTTATCTATGGGAAAAGAAATCACAGGCTTAGAGAGCGTAAAAGATCAGGTGCAGGTTTTTCAGAAATTTCTTACCAAGAAAGAGATTATCAGTATGATAGAAAATGCTGCCAGAAATAAAGAGGAAACACAACTGATGCTGAAAGTATATTTGAGCGAAGACATGGAGCAACTGGGACGTTTTTTTAAAGAATCTGAAAGTATGTCGGAAAATCAGAAGAAAATATTGCTGAATGACAGAAATTTACAATGGATGAAAAAAATCCCGGAATTGCTGAAGGAAAAATCTGTATTTTTTGCTGTAGGTGCAGGACATCTTGCCGGAGAACACGGACTCATCAGCCTTCTTCGCAAAAACGGTTATCAGGTAAGGCCAGTAACGGATTAAATCGTCATTTTCATGACTTTCAGTCGTTTAAAAATTTTTCTAAAAAATGTAACTTTAGGCTGAAAAAAAACACTCATTATCAAGTAAAAAATCAAAACAAATGAATAACCACGAGATTGATTACAAAATCTACGGCGAAGAGATGCAGTGTGTAGAAATAGAACTGGATCCGCAGGAAAGTGTGATTTCTGAACCGGGAAGTTTTATGATGATGACGGAGGGAATACAGATGCAAACCATGTTCGGGGACGGAAACGAAAAAGGACTGATGGGAAAACTTTTTTCCGCAGGAAAGCGGCTCTTAACGGGCGAAAATCTTTTTATGACCGTCTTTACCAATAGTTCTCACGAAAAAAAACACGTCACATTTGCGGCACCTTATTCCGGAAAAATTATCGCAATGGATCTTTCCGAACTGGGAGGCAAAATTATTTGTCAAAAAGATGCTTTTCTTTGTGCTGCAAAAGGAGTTTCGGTTGGTATCGAATTTCAGAAAAAACTGGGAACAGGGCTTTTCGGTGGCGAAGGATTCATTATGCAGAAACTGGAAGGCGACGGAATGACTTTTGTGCACAGCGGCGGGCATGTTATTGAAAAAGAACTGCAACCCGGAGAAATTTTAAAAGTAGACACAGGATGTATCGTAGCTTTCACCCAAAATGTAAGTTATGATATTCAGTTTGTAGGAGGAATTAAAAATACCGTTTTCGGAGGTGAAGGATTGTTTTTCGCACAACTTCGCGGGCCCGGGAAAGTTTGGATTCAGACACTTCCTATTTCAAGGTTGGCCGGAAGAATTTTGCAGTTCGGAACTTCTAAAAAAGGAGAAGAAGGCAGTCTTCTCGGTGGATTGGGAAGAATGCTGGACGGCGATTAAACAGAATAAATGCAGGCTCAGGCCTGTTTTTTTTATTATAAAAGCCTGTTTTTTTCCATAATTAATATTATCTTTGGAAGAAGCCGTCAACCATTAAAATCCATCATCATGAGTTTTGTCCTTGTTCCCATATTATTGACCGTAGTTTTCATCGGATATATTCTATATTTGTTGATCATCAAAAAAGACAGGACAAAACTGAGAGCAGTATTGTTTCCCGGTTTATTTTTTATCCTGATATGGATTGCTTTTTACTATTTCCTGCTGAGATGATTTGATTTTGTTCATATCATTGAGAATATTGGGTGTTAAAAATCAACCCATACGCACACTAAAACTTTTCCACAAAATTGTATACACAGTGGCTTTTCGCTATATTTGTAGGTTATTGATTTTATATAGGGAGAAAAGAATTTATGAACGAAAACAATACAGTTCAGTATAACGAAGACAATATAAAAACGTTGGAACCGCGCGAGCACGTTCGGCTCCGTCCCGGAATGTACATCGGGAAACTGGGCGACGGTTCTGCAAGTGACGACGGAATCTATATTTTATTAAAGGAAGTGATTGATAATTCTATCGATGAATTCCGGATGAAATATGGAAAAAAAATCGAAGTCAAGATCAAAGACGGCAGAGTCGTGATTCGCGATTACGGACGTGGAATTCCGTTGGGAAAAATCGTAGAAGTGGTTTCCATCATGAATACGGGTGGAAAATACGATGACGGCGCCTTCAAAAAATCCATCGGACTGAACGGTGTTGGTACCAAAGCGGTGAATTTTCTCTCTGAATATTTCCAGGTGAAATCCGTAAGAGAAGGCAAGATGCGGCGTGCCGAATTTCAGGATGGAAAACTTATAGAGCTTCATGATGAAGCAGAAACCACTGAGCGCAACGGTACTGAAATCACCTTCATTCCTGATGAAACTATTTTCATTAATTACAAGTTCCGCAGCGAATATGTGGAAAGGATGCTGCGCAATTACAGCTACCTCAATCTGGGTTTAAAAATCTATTATAACGGTGAAGTTTTTGAATCTCAAAACGGCCTCAAAGACCTTTTGGAGGAAGAAATAGACAGCGAAATCGTTTACCCGATTATCCATATCAAAGACGAAGATATGGAAATTGCCATTACACATTCCGATAAATCGCAATCGGAAACCTATTTTTCATTCGTCAACGGACAGTATACTTCGCAGGGAGGAACGCACCTGAACGCCTTCAAAGAAGCCTATGTGAAAACCATCCGCGAATTTTACGGTAAGAATTTTGAAGCGGCAGATATCCGAAAAGCCATTATTGGCGCAGTGTATATCAATGTCGGAAATCCTGTTTTTGAATCGCAGACCAAAACCAAACTCGGTTCCTCCACGATGGGACAGGATAAAAACGGAAACGAACTGGAAACCATCAAAACTTTCATGATCAATTACATGAAAGGTAAGCTGGACAACTATCTTCATAAAAATCAGGAAATTGCCGAAGCCATTCAGAGAAAAATCCTGATTTCCGAAAGGGAACGCAAGGAACTTTCAGGAATCCAAAAACTCGCACGGGAAAGAGCAAAGAAAGTATCGCTTCACAATAAGAAACTTCGCGATTGCCGGCAGCATTACAACGATCAGAAAGCTTCCCGAAAAGCTGAATCTCAAATTTTCATTACTGAGGGCGATTCTGCGTCAGGTTCCATTACTAAATCAAGGGATGTTGAAACTCAGGCAGTTTTCTCACTCCGTGGTAAACCACTGAATTCCTACGGATTAACAAAACGAGTTGTCTATGAAAATGAAGAATTTAATTTATTACAAGCCGCTTTAAATATTGAAGATTCCTTAGAAGATTTACGTTACAACCAAGTGATTATTGCTACTGATGCGGATGTGGACGGAATGCATATTCGCTTGCTGATGATCACATTTTTCCTGCAATTTTTTCCGGATTTAATTAAAAACGGACACCTTTATATTCTCCAGACACCGCTTTTTAGAGTCAGGAATAAAAAGGAAACGCGGTATTGTTATAGTGATGCAGAAAGAATCAAAGCATTGAATGAACTTGGAAAAAACCCGGAAATAACCCGATTCAAAGGATTAGGAGAAATTTCGCCGGATGAATTCAAACATTTCATTGGAAAAGATATCCGTCTGGAGCCTGTTGTTTTAGGAAAAGATCAGACGATTGAACAGCTGCTTGAATTTTACATGGGAAAAAATACTCCCGACCGGCAAACTTTTATTCTTCAGAATTTAGTGGTGGAAAATCTTGATATTGATCAAAAACAAAAACTGGAAGAAGTTGAAGTCTAAATAGAGACCAAATTTAAATTGAAATCACGAATAATATTTCTAAAATTAAAGAATAAGAAGCCTGCATAAGATGCAGATTGAATAAATGACAGAAGAACATCTACACGAAGGAGAGAGTTTAAAGAAAGTTTCGGGACTGTACAGAGACTGGTTTTTGGATTATGCGTCATACGTAATCCTGGATCGGGCCATACCTTCCGTTTACGACGGTTTCAAGCCGGTGCAGCGCAGAATCATGCATTCCATGCGGGAACTGGAAGACGGGCGTTACAATAAAGTGGCCAATATTGTCGGGAATACCATGAAGTACCATCCACACGGTGATGCGTCTATTACAGACGCCATGGTTCAGATTGGCCAAAAGGAACTTTTAATTGATGCTCAGGGAAACTGGGGAAATATTTATACCGGCGATTCCGCTGCTGCAGCACGTTACATCGAAGCGCGATTGACGCCTTTCGCTTTGGAAGTGGTTTTCAATCCGAAAACTACCGATTGGGTAAAATCTTACGACGGGAGAAATAACGAACCTATTGATTTACCCGTGAAGTTTCCGCTGCTCCTCGCACAAGGTGTGGAAGGAATTGGTGTCGGTCTTTCCACCAAAATTCTTCCGCATAATTTCAATGAACTAATTCACGCCTCCATTTCACATTTGAAAGGAAAGAAATTTCAGGTGTTCCCGGATTTTATTACGGGCGGGATGTTGGATGTTGCTGAATACAACGACGGTGAGCGCGGCGGCAGAGTTCGTGCCAGAGCCAGAATTATTCAGAAAGATAAAAATACGCTGGTTGTTACTGAACTTCCTTATTCCAAAAATACCGGTGAAATCATCGACAGTATTGTAAAAGCAACAGAACGCGGAAAGATCAAAATCAAGAAAATAGAAGACAACACTTCCGATAAAGTTGAAATCCTGATTCATCTTCATAACGATGTATCGCCCGATAAAACGATAGATGCCTTATATGCATTCACCGATTGCCAGGTTTCTATTTCGCCGAATGCGTGTGTAATTGTGGGCAACAAGCCGATGTTCCTTTCAGTTTCCGAAATTCTGAGAATGAATACGGATCATACCGTTTCTCTACTTAAAAAAGAACTTGAAATTGAACTTCACGAGCTTCAGGAAAGCTGGCATTTTGCTTCCCTGGAACGTATTTTTATCGAAAACAGAATTTATCACGATATCGAAGAAGTAAAATCTTGGGAAGAAGTACTTACTACCATCGATGAAGGTTTAAAACCGCACACCACACATCTTTTGAGAGCAGTAACGGAGGAAGATATCGTGAAACTGACTGAAATCCGCATCAAAAGAATTTCGCGTTTCGATCTTGACAAATTCAAAGAAACAATAGCTTCGCTGGAAGACCGCATTGCCAAATGCAAACACAATCTGGATCATCTGATTCCTTACGCTATCGATTATTACACGAATATTCAGAAAAAATACGGCAAGGATAAAGAAAGAAAAACTGAAATCAGAATTTTTGACAACATTGATGCGACCAAAGTAGCTGTTGCCAACGAAAAATTCTACGTGAACCGCGAAGAAGGCTTCATCGGAACTTCCCTGAAAAAAGACGAATATCTTTTCGACTGTTCTGATATTGATGATATCATTATTTTCCGCAAAGACGGTACGATGAAGGTAGTAAAAGTGGAAGCCAAAACCTTTATCGGGAAAGATATTCTGCATGTAGCCATTTGGAAAAAGGGCGATTCGCGAACTGTTTATAACATGATTTACCGTGAAGGAAAAGACGGGCCGTATTACATGAAAAGATTCTCCGTGACCGCCGTTACCAGAAATACAGATTATCCTTTAGCTTCAGATAAAAAAGGTTCGGAAGTACTTTATTTTTCGGCCAACCCCAACGGTGAGGCCGAACTGGTGAGTGTTTTACTGAAACAAAATGCCAGAATTCGGAAGCCAAGAATTGACATTGATTTTTCTGACCTGGCCATCAAAGGGCGGAATTCCCGGGGAAATCTTGTCACGAAATATGCAGTGAAAAAAGTTGATTTGAAAGAGCAGGGCGTTTCCACTTTGGCTCCGAGAAAAATCTGGTTCGATGAAACGGTTCGCCGATTGAATGTGGATGCACGCGGAACTTTTCTTGGGAATTTTAAAGGAGACGATAAAATATTGACCATCAATGAAAACGGTGAAGCAAAACTGGTTTCTTTCGACCTGATGAACCGTTTCGATGACGAATATTTAATCCTCGAAAAATGGAATCCCGAACAGTCTGTTACCTGTATTTATTTCGATGGAGAAAAGGAAATTTATTACATCAAACGTTTCCTGTTGGAAGCCACGAATAATGTGCAGATTTTCATGCCTTCAGAACACCCGAAATCATTTATAGAGTTGGTTTTAACTGCAGATCAGGCGACTGCTGAACTAATTTTTGCCAAAGAAAAAGGAAGAGAAAAGGATCCGGAAATTATCAATATTGATGAATTTATTTCCATAAAAGGCATCAAAGCGATCGGAAATCAGCTGACAAAAAATAAGGTGAAAACCATTAATATCACCGTTCCGGAACCTGAAGAAGAAGAGATTTCTGAAGAGGAAGAATCACCCGAACTGACCAATTCTACAGACGAAATCTCGGAAGAAGGAACCATAGGAAGCCTTTTTGATGAATAAATTTTGTCCAATTTCTTCTATTATTTAAACATTAAAAAACAATCAATGAATTTTATATTGCTCATCGTTATCGCCGCCACTGCTCTAATTAGTTATGTTGCTTTCCAGAATATTTCGGTTTTTGAAAAGTACAAATTCAATGTTGGCGCGATTAAAAACAGAAAGGAATATATCCGCCTCGTTTCTGCGGGTTTTCTTCACGGAGATTGGATGCATTTACTTTTCAATATGATGACGCTGTATTTCTTCGGGCCTATCGTCGTACAGGTTTTCGGAGAAATCGGATTTCTCGCTGTGTATTTTGGTTCTATAATTCTGGGAAATCTATTCTCCCTTTATCTCTATCAGAATCAGTCCTGGTATTCAGCCATAGGAGCGAGTGGAGGAGTATCGGGAATTTTGTTTACATCCATTGCCATGATTCCGGATTTGGGAATATATTTCTTTTTTATTCCCATTCCTATTCCCGGATATATTTTCGGAGTTTTATATTTTTCCTATTCGGTGTACAGTATGCTGAATCCGCGACAAGGCGATAATATCGGACATGCTGCGCATTTGGGTGGAGCTTTTTTCGGGTTGGTTTTTGCGGTTGCATTACAGCCGGAAAGAGCGATTGAGAATGCACTTTATCTTGGAATAATGGCACTTCCGCTGCTGTATATGAGTTATATGGTATTTGTGAAAAAGAGAATGGGATAGCGGTTATTTGGAAACATAAACAAACCTATCGTTTCCGGATAAGTCTTTTATTAATCGTCTATCAGGGAATTTTTTAAAAAGATCCAGCGTTTCTTGTCCCAGTTTCTGATTGATTTCCAGAAAGATCATTCCGTTTTCTGAGAGATGATGTTGAGCGTCTTCAGCAATTTTACGATAAAAAATCAAAGCATCAGAAGTCGGAGAAAAAAGTGCCAGTTTCGGTTCAAAATCCTTTACTGAAATTTCAATTTGGTCTTGCTCATCGATTCCGATATAAGGTGGATTTGAAATAATGATGTCGTATTGCTGATTCAGGTTTTCTTCAAGATAATTTTGATGAAAAAAATGAATGTCAGTCTGATGAATTACGGCATTTCTTCTGGCCACTTCCAGTGCTTTTTCAGAATAATCAATCGCCGAAATTTCTGCTTCGGGAAAATGTTTCTTCAGCACAATGGGAATAATTCCGCTTCCGGTTCCGATATCTAAAATACTTACATTCTGATTTTTAAGATTCGATTTTTTAATTTCCTGAATGGCAAATTCCAATAATTCCTCCGTTTCCGGGCGCGGAATGAGCACCTGTTCATTTACAAAAAACTGAAGTCTGAAAAATTCGGTTTTTCCCAGAATCTGCTGATAGGGTTTTCCTGTTCTTAATGCAGAAATGATTTCTGAAAACTGGCTTTCTTCGCTTTCCGACAATCTCTGATCCGCAAATTTCCTTTGATCATACCGTTCAAAACACATCGTGTCCTGAACAAAAACAGAATACAAAAAAACACTTTCACTTTCAGAATATAAACCGGAAAGTTCTTCACGGAAATGCTTTTTTAATTCTGACAATGTCATCTTGTGAAGACCAGTCTTTGAGGTGTGGACATTTCTTCATTAATGCGATATCCTTCCAGATTGAATGCTTTCACATCATCTAAAGTTGTTGCATTATTTTCTGCACAAAATCGTACCATCAGGCCTCTTGCGTGTTTGGTGTACACTACAATGGTTTTGGGTTTTCCGCTTTTCATTTCGTAGAAATCGAAGTTGATGATCGGAGCTTTTAGTTTTTTCTTGTCCAGAACTTTGATGTATTCTGCACTGGCAAGATTCAGGATAATTTCTTTAGATTTCAATTCACTGTTCAGTTGTTTGGTGATTTTATCTTTCCAGAATTCATAAAGATTCCAATACTGCTGGATTTTAAATTTTCTGCCCATCTCCAAACGGTAGAGCATAATTTTATCAGAAGGTTTCAGCAATCCGTAAAGTCCGGATAAAATTCTGTAGTTTTTCTGAAGATAGGAAACGGCATCTTCCGAAAGCGTTTGGGCATCTAACCCGCGATAGACTTCACCTGTAAAGGCATACAAAGCAGGAGAGGAGTGCTTAGCTGTAGGATTTGGTTTCCAGTCTTGGTTGCGTTGCCAGTTTTCATCGGCAAGTTTTGGAGAAATTTCCATCATTTCTGACAGGAATTCCGGTGTTTTTTCCTTTAAGTGAGATTGAATAAGTTCTGCTTCTTTGATGAATTTTGGAGTTGTGGTCCTCGGTAATTTAGCAGTATTGGTGATATCCATTAATTTTGCTGGCGAAGTAATAATTTTCATAAAATTCACAATTTTGATTAAAGTGTTCCCTTTCCTTCACGGAGAATTTCCGGCTCACCACTTGTGAGGTCAACAATAGTAGAAGCCATATTATCACCATATCCCGAATCGATCACGATATCAACCAAATGATCATATTTCTCTGCAATTAATTCAGGATCTGTGGAATACTCCAGAATTTCGTCGTCATCTTTTATGGAAGTAGAAGCGATGGGATGTCCGAGTTTTTGTACTATCAATTGAGGAACAGGATGATCAGGAACCCGGATTCCGATGGTTTTTTTTCCTTTGTAAGCCAAGGGAAGATTTTTATTTGCTTCCAGAATAAAAGTAAACGGGCCGGGAACATTATTTTTTAAAATCCTGAACACCGCCGTGTCGATAGGTCTTGTAAAATCTGACAGATGGCTCAAATCGTTGCAGATAATAGAAAACTGTGCTTTGTCAAGTTTCATTTTTTTGATGTGTGCCAGCTTTTCCATCGCTTTGATGTTGTTTATATCACAGCCTAATGCGTATACAGTATCTGAAGGATAGATGATGATACCTCCTTTTTGCAATGTCTTAACTACCTCAACGATAAAACTTTCCTGAGGATTATCCGGATATATTTTGAGAATTTTTGCCATTACACAAAGTTATGAAATTACGATGAATAAAAGATTTCTTTGAATAAATTTGGAGAAAGACAATTTTGTTGTATATTTGCATCACAATACCGCGGGGTAGAGCAGTAGGTAGCTCGTCGGGCTCATAACCCGGAGGTCGCACGTTCGAGTCGTGTCCCCGCTACTAAGGAAAGAGAATCATTTTGGTTCTCTTTTTTGTTTTTATTAAATTTTCGGCATTATTTTATTTCTATGGCAGATCTTCCGGGTAAAGCGATTCATGATTTTTATTTTCAAGAGAACAAAAAAAGGCTTTTTGTTCATGACCGCTTCGGTCCGAAAGTGGAAATGCCGGTTTCAACGTATTTTCGCAATGCTACCAGAATGCCTCAGTTGGAGCGTATCGCGCTCGACAGGTGTTCAGGAAATATTTTGGACATTGGTGCCGGAGCCGGAACACATTCGCTGGAACTTCAGAATCGTGGTTTTCAATGTACTGCGCTGGAAATTTCTCCAAAAGCTTGTGAAGTCATCGCCGCCAAAGGAGTTGAAAATGTGGTTTGTGAAGATTTTTTTAAATTCGAAGAAAAGCAGTTTGATATACTGCTCTTATTGATGAACGGTATCGGAATTTGCGCTACTATAGAGGGCTTTCGCACTTTTCTGAAGAAAGCAAAATCACTGCTGAAACCGCACGGAAAAATCGTATTCGATTCCTGCGATATCGCTTATATGTATGAAGATATTTCTTTTCCGGAGTATTACTACGGCGAAGTGGAATGCCGCTACGAATATCAGGGCGAATTTACAGGCTGGTTCGGATGGCTTTATATTGATCAACACACCATGAAATCTGTTGCTGAGGAAGAAGGTTGGATTTCGGAAATTATTTTCGAGGACGACCGAAATCAATATTTAGCAGAACTTTATTTGGGTAAATAATTTAAACACTGATTACCAAATAATTGCGCATTATAGCTAATAACCTTATAAAAGTTGTTGTCTAATTCAAAATAATAATTACATTTGTATCACTATTAGATAAACGCATTTCTTTATATTGGTTGATAACATAAGAAAGATGAGATAAACAATTGCTGATCTTCAAAATCTTTAAGTTTCCCAAAATCTGAATTATGGCTTTTTCTGAAATTCATGTTTCCTTTCTGAAACCGAGTTTTTTGACGAAAATCCGTACAAAACTTCTTCCGTTTTTATCTTTTCTAGTAATTCGCGGTCTTGCCTAGAAATGTGACGAGATCGTTGGAATTAAATTACCAAAATCAGCAAAAGTCCGATATTGTCTGTGAAAAGCAAGAATAAGATGCTGTTTATCCCACAGCTTTGTTGCACTTATAGGAACGATTGGGATTATATGACAAGACGATCGGAGAGGATGGCTGCAGGTTTGATGTGGGTATTGGTCTGCCTTTAAGAATTGGAAGATGGAATCTTTTTCAGATAGTGCCCATGCATTATTATAGTCTTGAGAGGTCAACCCCAGTCCGTTTCTGTGCAACGACAAAGAAACCAGATAAGAAAACAATGGATCAAGCACAAAAGTTGGGGAGCAATAAAAATGAAGTAGTAAATTTGTGGGATGCTACACGAAACAGAAATCCTCAAAAATTCGCAAATCAGCAAAATCAACCATTACTAAACAATTAACCGATTAACCAGAAATCCGTTGTATCACACTTTCTCTCCTCCCTTCATCTCCCTCAATTCCCTTTTCAATTCCATGAACATTTCCCGGATATTTTGTTCAGCAAATTCCTCTGCTTCATACTCCGTAGTGCTGATGCTGCAGGCAAACTCCCAGATTTCGTAAATATCCGACAAAAGAATTTGGTAGGGTTCGTAGAAACGGTTGTCCGATTGTACGCAGACGGCCTCGCCTTCATGAAACTGAAACCGCTTATAAACGATGCCGTCGGTAGTGATGAAGACATAGGTTTTGCCCGTTTTCAGATCGGAAAGATGCTCCACGAACCTCCCTACAATGTAAGTACCGTCTTTATACGGAGGCATGGAATCGCCTTTCGCAGGAAAAGCCCTGTATTTCCCGTTTCGCAAAAAGGGGAGAGAGAGGGTCTGAAGGCTTTCAATATACTCCGGACTGGCATAGCCTGAGAGGTATCCCATAGAGGTTTTTTCCGGAATAATCTCGATCTTATTGTCTCCGTCGGCATTCACAGCCACGGGCAGAAGGATGCGGTTGTCAGCGACTTTCATCATCTTTTCCGGAGCATATTTGCGGACGTCCACACTTACCAGAACATCAATGCTCAGGTGAAAATATTGGGACATTCTGATCAGCAGATCAATAGGCGGCTCTGAAGTGCCATCTTCATATTTTACATACCGGCTTCTGGTGATATTCAGGTCATCCGCCAGTTTCTGTTGAGAGCTATTTTTACGGGCTCTCAAAACCCTGATGTTATCGGAGAAAATTGACATTGTTACAAATTAGAACAACAAAGATACGCCAAATTGTTTCAAATCGTACTAAGTTTGTGCATTAATAAAAGTGAGTGAATGAGTGAATAAGTGAGTAGCTAACAGCTAACAGCTAACAGCCATCAGCAAATCCGTAATCAGCCATGAGCGATCAGCGATCAGCAAATCAGCAAATCCGCAATAATTATAAACATCTTGATGATAACTTAAAGTTCAACAAAAAGCAAACGACCTAGAAGCTTTTTATCTCAGAATTTATTTATTGCTTTTAATGGAATCGATGAATCTGCGATTTGCGTAAAGAAAAATTTCAATTTCTTGTTCGAGAAACAATGTATATCGACTGCGGTTAAAAATCCAGTGTTTGAAGCGCGACACTAAAATTTAAATCGAAGCCTAAAACATTATTTCGCGCGAGTTCGGAACCCGTTTGCGGATCGCCGATTCCATTAAAAACATAAAAATGAGAGAGGCAATTTTACGAAAAAAGAAATTGAATCCTCCGGAGGAGGATCGCTGATTCAATTAAAAATATTAAAAAACAGTGAGGCAAACTTTTAGCCAAAAGATCCAGTCTTGAAACCTAACGAAGTGGTTCGCCGATTCCATTTAAAATAATAAAAAACAGAGAGGCACTTTTTTGGTTACTTTTTGCGTCAAGGCAAAAAGTAACATATAAATTTCAAAATCAGCATGCGGATCGCAGATGCCTTTAAAAACAATAAACAAGGAGAGAGATAAAAAGTAAGATATAAATATTCCAAGCAATCAACTAATCAGCCACAGCCATGAGCAAATCAGCAAATTTGCAAATCAGCAAATTCACTAAACAATTAACCGATTAATCAACAACCCATGAACCGCGCCATTGTACATATGGATTTAGACACCTTTTTCGTTTCGTGCGAAAGAGTCCGGCATTCCGAACTCGTCGGCAAACCTGTCATTATCGGCGGAGGCGACCGTGGGGTAGTGGCTTCATGCTCTTATGAAACCCGGTATTTCGGTGTACGCTCTGCCATGCCCATGAAAATGGCACTCAGGCTGTGCCCTGAAGCACGGGTCATTCGCGGAGATATGGATTGGTACACCAAAATGTCACATGAAGTAACGGAAATCATTCAGGAAAAAGTTCCCGTCATGGAAAAAGCCAGTGTAGATGAGTTTTATCTGGACTTATCGGGGATGGATCAGTTTTTTGGTTGCTACCAATGGACCCGGGAAATTGCTCGCTCAGTGATGAAAAATACGGGGCTGCCCATCAGTTTTGCGCTCTCTGGAAATAAAACAGTGTCTAAAATCGGAACAGGGGAAGCCAAGCCAGTCGGACAACTCGAGATCAGGGAAAACCTCGTGCAGCCTTTTCTCAATCCGTTATCTGTACGAAAAATTCCTATCGTAGGGAATGCCACTTTCCAATTGCTGTCGCGGATCGGTGTGCGAAAAATTCAGACGCTTTCCGAAATGCCGGTAGAAGTCTTGCAGAAGCTGATCGGAAAGAACGGAACCGAACTTTGGAAGAAAGCCAATGGAATAGACGATTCGCCGGTGACGCAATATGCAGAAAGAAAATCCATTTCCACCGAGCACACGTTTTCAGAAGATACCATGGATGTGGAAAACATGCAGAGCCTCCTTTCCGGAATGGTAGAGCAGTTGTGTTTCCAGTTGAGGAAAGAAAAATGGCTCACCTCCGTCGTCACCGTGAAAATCCGTTACGCCAATTTTGATACCGAAACAAAACAGATGAAAATTCCCTATACTGCCGTTGACCATACCATTTCAAGGTATGTACAGGAATTATTTAAAAAACTCTATACCCGCAGAATGCGCCTTAGGCTGGTAGGAGTGAAATGCTCCGGATTGGTGCATGGACAGCACCAGATGAATCTTTTTGAAGACACAGAAGAACTCATCAGCCTCTATCAGGCGATGGACAGAATGAAAATGCGCTTCGGAAAAGACGCCGTGAGAAGAGCCGGCGGATTTCCCTGAGAATCCGCACATCTAATAGCTCTGTCTCCTGCCTCTTGCCTGTCATCTCAAATCTCCAAGTCTCCAAGTCTCCAAGTCTCAAATCTCATTATGCACCTCAACTGCCACACCTATCACAGCCTGCGTTACGGCACCATTTCCGTAGAGGATTTGGTACACCAGGCGGTGAAGCACCGGGCCACGACGCTCGCCTTAACAGACATTAATACCATCACCGGAATCTATGAATTTTATAAACTGTGTAAAGTCCATCAGATAAAACCTATCGTAGGCATGGATATTCGGGTGCAGCACGAACAGTACTACATTGCTCTGGCGAAGAATAAAGAAGGCATCGCAGAAATCAACCGGTTGATCACCTCTTTCAACTGTGATGATGTTTCATTGCCAAAACAGCACCCTGACGTTAAAAATACCTTCCTGATTTATCCGATAAACAATATTCCGAATGTGTTGGGGGAACATGAATTCATTGGCATACGGCCTGAGGAAATCAGTCTCCTGATTCAGAAAAACTGGAAAGCCTTGCTCCATAAAATGGTGGTGCTCTCGCCCGTGACCTTCACCACAAAGAAGGAATACAACCTGCACCGTATTTTGAGGGCTATTGACAACAATACGCTGTTGTCCAAAATAGACAGCATACAGGTGGCCCCGCCCTCTGAAGTCATGAAGCCGGTATCCGAAATTCTGAAAGCGTATCAGCATTACCCTCAGATCATCGAAAATACCGAAAATATCTTCCGAAACTGTCATTTTGATTTTGATTTTTCGACCCCGAAAAACAAAAAGCATTTCACCGAAAGCAGGGAAGAAGATAAAAAACTCCTTCGTCAACTGGCCTATGAAGGGTTGAAGAAAAGATACCCTGTAGAAAATGAAGCGGCGCAGAAGAGAGTAGAACGGGAACTTCAGGTGATTGATGAACTCCGTTTCAGTGGTTATTTTCTTATTACCTGGGATATTGTACGCTATAGTAATAGCAAGGGGCTCATGCATGTGGGAAGGGGAAGCGGAGCCAATTCCATCGTGAGTTACTGTCTTGGAATTACAGACATCTGTCCGCTGGAACTGGACCTGTATTTTGAAAGATTCCTCAATCTGAACAGGAAAACACCTCCTGATTTTGACATCGACTGGAGTTGGCAGGATCGGGACGACATTCTGTTCTACCTATTTGAAAAGTACGGAAGAGACCACGTGGCCTTCTGCGGTACGAATGTAGAATTCAAGTACCGCTCTATTTTCCGGGAAGTAGGAAAGGCCTTTGGTTTGCCCAAAGAAGATCTGGACGAACTGGCCAAAAATCCCATGGCACTGCACGATGACCATGCCGTAATAAAACTGGTACAGAAATACGGCATGCTGCTGGAGAAATTCCCCAATCAGCGGAGCATGCACGCCTGCGGAATCTTGATTTCTGAGGAACCCATCACCCATTACACAGCGCTGGAAATGCCGCCCAAAGGATTTCCTGTGGTACAGTTCGATATGCACGTAGCCGAGGAAATAGGTTTTGAGAAATTTGACATCCTTTCTCAAAGAGGATTGGGTACCCTCAGCGATGCTGTAAAACTCATAGAGCGCAACAGGGGCATTACCGTAGACATCAGGGATACGTCTGTTTCAAAGAATGAGGCCACAGCTAACGAATACCTGAGCCAAGGAAGAACTTTGGGTTGTTTTTATATTGAAAGCCCCGCCATGAGAGGCCTTCTTCGCCGGTTGAAATGTGATAACTACAAAACTTTAGTGGCAGCTTCATCCATCATCCGGCCGGGAGTGGCACAAAGCGGCATGATGCGTGAATACATTTTCCGGCACAACAATCCGGGCCAGTTTGAATACTTTCATAAAGTATTTGAGGAACAATTGGGCGAAACCTACGGCATCATGGTATATCAGGAAGATGTCATCAAAATTGCCCTCCATTATGGCGGTGTCTCAGCGGAAGATGGCGATATCCTGAGAAGGGCCATGAGTGGAAAAGGCAGAAGCCTTGCTGCCCTGCAGAAGGTGAAGGATCATTTCTTCGAATCCTGCCATAAACTCGGACATCCGGAAAAACTCTCGGCGGAAGTGTACCGGCAGATCGAATCTTTTGCGGGATATTCTTTCTGTAAGGCCCATTCTGCTTCCTATGCAGTGGAAAGTTATCAGAGCTTGTATCTCAAGGTGCATTTCCCGATAGAATTCATGGTGGCAGCCATCAACAATGGCGGTGGGTTCTACCGCACCGAAGTGTATGTTCACGAATGCAGGATGAGCGGCGGGAAAATTCAGGTTCCCTGCATCAATAAAAGCCTGTACGAAACCACGGTGTATGGAGAGGAGGTATTCCTGGGATTTATGCACATCGAAAAGATAGCCTCTAAAATCGCCCGCTATATTCTTCAGGAACGGGGAAAGAACGGGGAGTTTACCTCTTTGGGTGATTTTGTTAAACGCATTGCGGTAGGCATAGAAACATTGCAGACCTTGATTTTTGTGGGAGCTTTTCGCTGTATGGGCAAGCCCAAAAATGAACTGCTGATTGAAGCACGGATGCTGTTGGTTAGCTTCCGTCCGGAATACCGGAACCCATCATTCTTTGAAGAACCGCCGCAGCAATATGCGCTCCCTCAGCTCAAAAGAAATCCCCTGGAAGATGCCTTTGACGAGATTGAAATATTGGGTTTTCCGGTATCATGCAGTCCTTTCGACCTCCTGCAGACCCGTTACCGGGGCCATGTGATGGCGCGGGAACTGCTTCAATACCATAAAAAGCAGGTGAAAATGCTGGCCTACCTTATTGCCAGAAAGCATGTGCCCACTAAGAAAGGAACGATGTTTTTCGGAACCTGGATTGATGTGGAAGGAGCGTACTTCGACACCGCTCACTTCCCGGACAACCTTACAGAATATCCCTTTCAGGGTGGCGGCTGTTATTTGCTGTTGGGCAGGGTAGAAGTAGATTTTCATTTTCCCACCATCACCATCCAAAAAATGGCCAAAATGCCCTTCATTCCCGATCCCCGTTATGCCGAAGATCAGGAAAAACAATTTGAAATCCACCGTAAAATTAACGAAGACGTCAGCATGACCTGGCGCGCGCCCTATCCTCAGGATCACGAAATCGGCCTCCCCCGAAAACAGATGTAACAAATTACCCGCCGGTGCCTAAATGCAATACAGGTAGTGCAGCAAAAGTTCGCACCAAACTTAACGCAGTGTCCGTCTCAACCTGACAGTGGGATTTTTTCTGCGAAGTTGCGTGTTTGAGTTTTTGAGTATTTGCGAATTTGTAAATTTGCGTAGGGGCGATTGTATAGGAACAGTTTTCTTTTACCCTGGCCTAGAAAGATCGGAGGCTTCAGCGAGCTCAGCCTGACAATGGTCTAATGAGACGATCACCCTGATATTTGATTAACGCAAAGGAAAAGCAAGCGAATTTGCGATCCCTGAGCTTGTCGACCCACAATGATACATCAGGTGAAGGAACCAAACAGGTAATAAAGGGGAAAACTTTGCCAAAGTTCTAAACTTTGGCAAAGTTGAAAGCAGGGACACCACGTGTTGATGGTCCTTATTCACAAAACGCGGGCTTTGATGAAGGCGGAGATGATGAAGATGAGCCTAAAAAAGACAAGCAGCATTGGTAAAAATCTTGAAAAATTTAATCTATTCCAAGCCCTCCGAAGTTTCTGTGTTTGGAGGGCTGTTTAGCCTAGTTTAGTTTTCTTTCGCGATGATTATGGAGAATCTCAAGAGCTCGTTTTGTTAACCGCTCAGCCTTTGAGAGTTCAGACACTGTTCCATACATACAACAATATGGATATAGAAGTTAAAATACGCGGTTTAGGAACCGTCCGCTCCCCTCTCCTTCGGAGAGGGACTGCCGGTGAGGAATTTTGCCTTACTTAAAAAAAGCAATCAGATCCAGATAATTCTTTTGATTCACGCCATGCCCAGTCATGTATTCCCTGAACGTAAAATAACAGCCCAGATCATACAGCAAATCTGCTGCTTTACGGCCCCATTCCAAAGGAATAATAGCATCATCCGTGCCGTGGGAAATAAAAAAACGAAGCCGCTCTAATTTCTTTTTGTCTTTCACGATAGGGTGCAGGATTTTTTCTTCAGGATAGGAACTCATACACGCAATTTTGCTGAAAAGCTCCGGAAGCCGCAAGGCCAGGGCATAAGCAAGGATGCCACCCTGACTGAAGCCGCAAAGATGAGTCGGGTTCTGGGTGAGGCCATAATGGTTTGAAATTTTCAGAATATGATCCAAAAGAGCATTCAGGGATTCGTGTGCCTGTGCAGTATCGACATATTTTTCAGGATCCGTAAAATCAATCTCATACCAGCTGTAACCGCCATAAGGAACCGGCAGGGGGGCGCGGAAACTTACGATAAGCCAGTCTTCAGGCAAATCGGGAACGAAAGAAAAAAGATCGTTCTCATTACTCCCATAACCGTGAATCATGAACAGGGCAGGAGTAGTAGGAAGAATTTCCATTGGTTCGCGGATGAGGTACTGCAGATCCATATATTTTTTTTAAACATATATTCAATTTTTTGACCAAAACGAAAGGGATGACAGATTGGCTGAGGATCACCTTACCGCTTTCATTTTCAGTATTTTTTATATTCGTGTTAAAATATTGTTTCAATTTTACTTATATTTGGCTGATTAAACATTTTTTAGATTGTATGAAAAGAATCAATACTTCCGCAAAAAAAGTCCGGATAGGGCTCCTGCTGATGCTCACCGCCGCTGTCGGAGTGTGGTCATCCTGCAAGGACCGTGACGAAGATCCGAACGAAAGCGTCAGCGTGTTATTTAATGTGACAGGATCACCGGGTGTACAGCTGAAAGCAGTGGTAACCCAAATAGGCACCGTGCAGGGAACTGTTTATAATTTTACTCCCCCCGGCAATACGTGGTCCAGCCAGCCCCAAATTATCGATACTTCTGTAGGTGCAGTGCATCTTTCCATGACGGGTCAGGGAGCATCGGCAGATTCCAGAGCTGTTCTCAGTATCTGGATTAATGGCGAAAAAAAAACCTCCGATACCGTAAAAGGCATCAACCTGATGGGCAAATCGGTAGTGAGCTTTTTGAAATAAGTTCGGTGTAAAGAAAATAAAAATCCTGAGCAAAGGTTCCAGCCTGCTCAGGATTTTTAGTATAAAGTTTTGGAAGAACAAAACGGAGGTTTTAGAGAACGAAGCGCGTCGACCCCTTTCGCGGGTCAGGCACTTTTTGAACTTCTATACTACTTTAATAATGAAATAATTCTTTTTCCCTTTCTGAAGAAGCAGAAATTTTCCGTCGATCAGCTCGTGCTCACTGGCGGTAAAATCCGCATTCACTTTCATTTTGTTCACGGAAATAGATTGCCCCTTCAGTTCACGTTGGGCTTCACTTTTAGATTTTAGAAATCCACTTTTCTCGCTCAGCAGATCAATGATCGGGCTGCCGATAACTTCTGTCCTAGAAATCTCTTTTTGAGGAACGCCATCGAAAATATCGAGAAAAAGCGCTTCTTCCAACTGGATCAAATCCTCTGCAGTAGTTTTCCCGAACAGAATTTGTGAGGCTTTCAGTGCTTTTTCATATTCGTCCCGGTTGTGAACCCACACCGTGACTTCTTCAGCCAGCTTTTTTTGGAGCTTCCGTTCATGCGGTGCCGTTTGGTGTTCTACAATCAGCTGTTCTATTTCCTGTTTTCCCAAGAAAGTGTAATATTTAATAAAACGTTCCGCATCGGCATCCGTAGCATTCAGCCAGAACTGGTAGAACCGGTAAGGAGACGTTTTTTTGGGATCTAACCAATAATTCTCTCCGCTTTCTGATTTCCCGAACTTCGAACCGTCCGCTTTGGTAATCAGCGGAACTGTCAGTGCAAAAGCTTCACCCTGTACTTTCCTGCGAATCAGCTCGGTGCCGGTAGTGATGTTGCCCCACTGATCAGTTCCGCCCATCTGAAGTTTTACACCTTTCTCGCGGTACAGATGCAGAAAATCATAACCCTGAAGCAGCTGATAGGTGAATTCCGTAAAACTCATGCCTTCATATCCGTCTTCACCCGTAAGGCGCTTGCGCACGGACTCCTTAGCCAGCATATAATTAACTGTAATGTTTTTTCCAATTTCCTTGATGAAATCCAGAAAACTGAACTTTTTCATCCATTCGTAATTGTTCACCAGTTCCGCACCATTGGCTTCGGTGCCGTCAAAATTCAGGAAATGGGAGAGCTGCTTCGTAATGCAGTGCACATAATGGTTCAGCGTGTCTTCATCCAGGGCATTCCGTTCGGTAGATTTCCCTGACGGATCGCCGATCATTCCCGTGGCCCCACCAACCAAAGCAATAGGTTTATGGCCGTGTTGCTGAAAATGAGCCAGGATTTTTATCTGAATCAGGCTTCCGATATGCAGGGAATCTGCGGTAGGATCGAATCCAATATATCCGGTGGTGAGTTCTTTATTCAGTTGTACTTCGGTACCGGGCATCATGTCGGCAAACAAGCCGCGCCATTGTAATTCTTCGATGAATGGGTTCATGCAGGAGTTTATTTTGCGCAAAGATACGCATTCTCTCTCCTTGGTAAAAATCTGATGAAGCTGAAAAGATCAGGCTTCCTCCGAAAGTTTTGCTTTTTCCAGACGACGGTAAGTCCGGTGGCTGAGGCCGATGCTAAGTTCAAAAAGAAGCAGAAGCGGCACTGCGGCAATCATCATACTCACCACATCTGCGGGGGTAATGACGGCCGCGATCACCATAATCAGGACAATAGCATGGCGGCGGTATGTTTTTAGAAACTGGGGTGTCAGAATTCCGATGGTGGTCAGGAAATAAACGATGACGGGAAACAGAAATACAGCACCCATCCCCAGCACGATCTGGAAAAACAGCGCAGTATAATCCGAAAGGTCGTACAGCGGTTGAATAATATCTGATATTTTAAATAGAACAGCAAAATTGATGGCGAAAGGAAGAATAAGAAAATATCCAACCATAATTCCGGTGAGGAAAAGAATCCACACAGAATTGATAAGAACCATGGAGTTTTTCTTCTCCCGCGGATGCAACGCAGGCGATACGAAACGCCACAATTCCCATACGATATAAGGAAACGCCAGCACCATGCCGCCCAGAAAAGAGACCGACATCATGACATTGAACTGCTGATACAGTTTCTGAACCCGCACAGGGAAATCATCGGGAAGTTCAATAGCATTATCACCGGTGAAGTAGCGCGAAAGACTATTCACTACCCTGAAAGTAGGGAAATCATTGCGTACAGGCCCGAAGAAAATATGGTCGATAATCCAGTTGATGTTAAATCCTACAATGAGTCCGCATGCGATGATGGCAATAATGCACCGGATCAGATGCCCTCTCAGTTCCCCGATGTGCCCCATAAAGGACATGTCTTTTTCTTCGATCACAAAAATTCAATTTGAAGTTGCGAAATTACAGAAAATATCCGGCTTTGCCGACAAACTAATGGCCTATCAGCTGATGCCTTCATCCAAAAGACGGTGAAGGTCAATAATTCCGGTATAATGGCCTTGATGGGTTACAATGAGCTGCCCGATATTCTTTTCTTTCAGAATCTTCATCGCATCTTTTGCCAAAGCTTCCTGTTCAATACTCTTTGGATTTTTACTCATAATGTCCGCAGCCGTGATGCCGGAAAGATCATCATGATCCATCAGCATTCTGCGAATATCGCCATCCGTAATCACTCCTTTGATTTGTTCCTGATCGGTCACCACTGTGACGCCATGCTTGGAGCTGCTCACCGAAATAATGACTTCCTTGACGGACGATTGTTCGGAAACTTCCGGTTTCTGGGAAGAGAGAAATTGCGATACACGCGCGGTAAGGTTTTTCCCTAGACTGCCGCCCGGATGAAACCGCGCAAAATCACGGTCACGGAAATTGTTGATTTCCATAAGGCAAACCGCTAACGCATCGCCCAATGCCATTTGTACCGTTGTCGAACTGGTAGGAGCCAGCGAAATAGGGCAGGCTTCCTGTTGTACATGGGTGTCCAGTACTACATCGCAGTGTGCCGCCAGCTTGCTTTCCGCGTTGCCGGTCATCCCGATCAGTGCCGAAGCATAGGATTTCAGATAGGGAACCAGAGTGACGATTTCCGGAGAGTTGCCGGAATTGGAAATACACAGCACCACATCCTGCTTTTGAATAACGCCCAGATCGCCGTGGATCGCTTCGGCAGCATGCAGGAACTGCGCCGGAGTGCCCGTAGAATTCAGGGTAGCCACCATTTTATTGCCTACATGGGCAGATTTACCGATGCCAACCACAATAAGTTTACCCGTAGCAGCGTTGATAAGGTCCACCGCTTTCACAAAGCTTCCGTCCAGTCGGTTTTTGAGATGTTCCAATTCGGAAATTTCAATTTCCAGAGATCTTTTTGCCAGTTGTAATAGAGCAGCCTGTTCCAATGAGGTTGAATTTAAAGATTTAAATGAATTAAATTGACTGGTAACAAATTATTTGTTATTTTTGGATGTGCTGCAAATGTAGCAAACTTAATTAGATGATTTTATAAATGAAGAAACAAAACACCGATTTATCGAAGGAATTAAAGAAATATTTCGGTTTTACAACTTTCAAAGGACACCAGAAAGAGATCATTGAAACCCTGCTTGCCGGGAATGATGTTTTTGTCCTGATGCCCACAGGCGGTGGAAAATCTTTATGTTATCAGCTTCCGGCGCTGATCTCGGAAGGAACGGCTATTGTGGTTTCTCCCCTTATTGCTTTGATGAAGAATCAGGTAGATACGGTGAACAACCTGTCCTCAGGGAACAATGTCGCCCACGTCTTGAATTCTTCCCTCAATAAAACCCAGACCAATCAGGTGTTTACCGATATCAGAAGCGGGAAAACCAAGCTCCTGTATGTCGCCCCGGAATCCCTGATTAAAGAAGAATATCTTGAATTTTTTAAGAACGTTAAAATTTCGTTTGTGGCTATTGATGAGGCACATTGTATCTCCGAATGGGGGCACGATTTCCGCCCGGAATACCGAAACCTGAAATTGATTATTGATAAAATTGCCAATGTACCGGTAATTGCCCTTACAGCGACGGCTACTCCCAAAGTGCAGGATGATATCCAGAAAACCCTGGGGATGAATAATGCTGAGGTGTTTAAATCCAGTTTCAACCGGCCGAACCTCTTCTACGAAGTACGCCCGAAAATAAATATTGACCGCGAAATCGTTCGTTTTATTAATGAAAGAAAAGGGAAATCCGGTATTATTTATTGCCTCAGCCGGAGGAAAGTGGAAGAGTTTTCCCAGTTGCTGCAGGTGAACGGTATTGATGCCCTTCCATATCATGCCGGTTTGGATCAGAAAACAAGAGTCGCAAATCAGGATAAATTTCTGATGGAAGAATGTGATATTATCGTCGCTACAATTGCCTTCGGAATGGGGATCGACAAGCCGGATGTGCGTTTCGTGATCCACTATGATTTCCCTAAGTCTTTGGAAAGTTACTATCAGGAAACAGGCCGTGCCGGGCGTGACGGTGGCGAAGGATATTGTCTGGCGTTTTATGATCCGAGAGATATTGAAAAACTGGAGAAATTCCTGGCGCAAAAACCCGTTTCGGAGCGGGAAATTGGCCTTCAACTGTTGAATGAAGTAGTAGGATATGCCGAAACCTCTATGAGCCGGCGACAATATCTCCTGTATTATTTTGGTGAATCTTTCGATCCTGTGAATGGGGACGGGGCCAATATGGATGATAATGCCCTGAATCCGCCCAAATTGATAGATGCTACAGAAGACATGAAAATGGTAATGAACATGGTGAAAATCCTGGGCGAGAAATTTAGAACCAAAGATCTCATCAGTGTGCTGGCAGGAAAAGAAAACTCTGTGACGAAATCCTATAAGCTGGAAACAACCGAATTCTTTGGAACAGGGAAGGGGAAAAGCGATAATTATTGGAAATCCATTATACGCCAGGCTACCGTGCAGGAATTTCTTACTAAGGATATCGAAACCTACGGTATTCTGAAGATTTCTGAGAAAGGACATTTGCTGTTGGATGGAATTTATAATGAACCCTTCTTCATCGCAGAAGACCGGGAGTACGATTTGGAACTTATGAAATCCCTTTTGGAAAAAACGGAAACCAAAAGTTCCGGCGGACTGGATGAAACCCTCTTCAAACACCTGAAAGAACTGACCCGGAAAGTGGGAAAAAAACACGGCGTGCCTTCTTTCGCTGTTTTCATGGATCCAAGCTTGGAAGATATGACCGTTCAATACCCAACCACCATTGAGGAAATGGCCAAGATTTACGGTGTCGGAGAAGGAAAAGCGAAGAAATTCGGAAAAGAGTTTGCTGAATATATCGCACAATATGTCGCTGAAAATGACATACAGCGAACCCGCGATATGGTGATGAAGCAGGTGGCCAATAAATCTTCACACAAAGTATTTATCATCCAGAGTACCGATAAAAAAATTGATTTGGAAGATATCGCCAGAGCCAAAAATCTAACCATGACCGAACTGCTGAAGGAAATGGAAGCGATCGTGTATCAGGGAACCAAACTAAACATCAACTACTATATAGAGGAATATTTCGACGAAGATATTGTGGAAGGTTTCATGGAGTTTATGAATGAAAGCGACAGCGACAGCATGAAGGTACTGACTTCCGAATTTGGAGACGAACTGAGTGATGAAGAACTGCGCATGCTGCGGATTAAATTCATTAGTGATGTAGCCAATTGATATTCAATCAAATTAAAGTAATTTCCGCACTTTTAAAAGTGCGGTTTTTTGTTTGTAGGCATAAAAAAACCCAGCCGAAGCTGGGTAAAAACTAATAACCATGAAAACTCAAATTAAACATGAGAATCGTAATTAAAGATACAAATACTGTGCCAAGAATTACGCTAACATTCTTTGTCAGAATTTTCGGTACAAATGTACGAAAGATTTTGTACTTTCGCACACGAAAAAAAAATAATTTATGTTAAATAATATCACTTTTACGATGATTAAGCCAGATGCAGTTGCAGACGGGCATATTGGAGCAATCCTGAACAAAATTTCTGAAGCAGGATTCAGGATTTCGGCCATGAAATTGACACAGTTGACCGTTGATGATGCCAAAAAATTCTACGAAATTCACAGTGAGCGACCTTTCTATGGCGAGCTGGTGGCGTTCATGAGTTCCGGGCCTATCGTAGCAGCAGTTTTGGAGAAAGAAAATGCAGTAGCTGATTTCAGAACCCTGATCGGAGCAACCAATCCTGCCGAAGCTGAAGAAGGAACCATCAGAAAAATGTTTGCCAGAAGCGTAGGCGAAAATGCGGTACACGGTTCAGATTCCGATGAAAATGCCCTAATAGAAGCACGTTTTCATTTCTCAGGAAGAGAAATATTCTAATCTCGGTATACAGTCTAACAAAAAAAACCCGGACAATGTTTCGGGTTTCTTTATGTTTATTGTTTTTCTTTCTTTTGAGAAACCCGCACAGCCCGGATAATTCCCAAAAGCAATCCCAAGATTGTACATCCCGCAAACAGGATATTGCCCGTGGAACTGCCTTCAAAATAATTATAAAATCCATATCCGGCGATAACTCCAACAGCAAGCGGAAACAGCACCACCCGGAAAAAAGAAGAAAATTCAAATGCGTTTTTAGACATAAGCAGAATTTAAAGAATTAAAAAAAAGAAATTCAGCGGAGTATGTAGTTGTGCTAAATTTTTAATAGTTCTATCGTACGTTCCGGGTCTTCACTACTGAAAACTGCGTTTCCTGCTACCAAAACATCAGCACCTGCATCAAATAACCGGGAAGCATTTTCAAGATTCACGCCACCATCCACTTCAATCAGCGCAGTAGCATTATTGCTTAAAATTAAATCTTTGGTTTCGGCAATTTTGCGATAGGTATTTTCAATAAATTTCTGTCCGCCAAATCCGGGATTCACACTCATCAACAATACGAGATCGATTTCCGAAATAATATCTTCCAGCAAAAGAACAGGAGTGGAAGGATTGAGCACCACACCGGCTTTGGCACCTTTTTCCTGAATCAATTTGACGGTTCTGTGCAAATGAATGCAGGCTTCATAATGCACCGAAACAAGATCGGCTCCGTGTTGGATAAATTCTTCTACATAACGTTCGGGTTCTACAATCATCAGGTGGACATCCACAAATTTCTTTGCGTGTTGCCGAACGGTATTCATCACCGGAAATCCAAAAGAAATATTGGGAACGAACCTTCCGTCCATTACATCAATATGAAACCAGTCGGCATGGCTTCGGTTGATCATTTCAATGTCACGGGAAAGATGGCCAAAATCGGCAGACAATAGGGAAGGTGCGATAAGTTTTGTTTTCATGAAGAAATATTTTTTATAACAAAGTCAGATTTTAATGATATTTTAAAGTCATCTCAGGGGAAATATTCAGCAGGGTCTCATAAATTAACTGAATGATATTTCCCACATCTTCTTTAGAAACCATTTCTACCGTGGTGTGCATATACCGAAGCGGCAGCGATATGAGCGCGCTGGGAACACCGCCGTTGGAATGGGCAAAAGCATCGGTATCAGTTCCGGTACTTCGGCTGGCTGCAGCCCGCTGAAAAGGAATTTCCTTCGCCCTCGCAGTTTCCACAATAAGTTCACGGATGGTGTGATGTACGCTGGGCGCATAGAAAATCACCGGTCCCTTACCACACTGTTGTTCTCCTTCTTTTTTCTTTTCAATCATCGGCGTAGTGGTATCATGAGTCACATCCGTTACAATCGCAATATTTGGTTTGATGGTTTCGGCAATCATGGTTGCGCCGTATAAGCCCACTTCTTCCTGAACTGAATTGGTAATATACAGGCCGAAAGGAAGTTTCTTTTTGTTTTCTTTTAAAAGTCTGGCCACTTCTGCAATCATAAATCCGCCCATTCTGTTGTCCAACGCGCGACCTACAAAATACTGTTGGTTGAGTTCAAAAAAAGTGTCCGGATACGTAATCATGCAACCTACATAAATCCCAAGGTCTTCTACTTCTTTTTTAGAGGAAGCTCCGCAATCGATAAAAATATTTTCAATTTTAGGAATCGGTTCTTTCGAGTCTAATCCTCTTGTATGAATAGCTGGCCATCCGAAAACTCCTTTGACGGTTCCTTTTTCACCATGAATATCAACTACTTTGGAAGGAGCAATCATTTGATCTGAACCGCCGTTACGAATCACATAGATCATGCCTTCTTCCGTAATATAATTCACATACCAAGAAATTTCGTCGGCGTGTGCTTCGATAACTACTTTAAATTTTGCCTCCGGATTAATGATGCCATAAAAGGTTCCGTAGTGATCCACCTCGATCGTATCTACAAAAGGACGAATGTATTCCATCCAAAGCTTTTGGCCTCGGTGTTCATAACCAGTTGGTGATGAAGTGTTTATATAATTTTCTAAAAACTTTATAGATTTTGTGGTAAATTTCATTGAAAAGGAATGCTTTTTGGTTTGATGAGAGTTTAATTACGGGTAAAAATAATGAAAATATACCAAATACTACTTATCGTACTGCTGTTGGGGAGCAGCGTTCTGAAAGCTCAGGACTCTGTAATGGTTAAATCGCTGAGTCAGTATCCAAATGAATCTTTGCGCACTGATGAATTTGGACAGAAATACTATTACGATGAACGTCAGAAAGCGAAAATATATGAAATCAACGGAGAATCTGTCGTCGTGATGGATGAATTGGTGTTGATGAAAAATCCCAGATTCAACAATCAGCTTGACCGGAATTATTATTATTTTCTTAATAAAAAACTGAACCGGGTATATCCTTTATTTCTTACCGCTTTAGAACAATACACAGATATTCAGAACGATTTGAAAAACCTCGATAAAAACAACCAGCGGAAATACATTAAAAAACGCCAGCAGGATTTGGCAACACAGTATGAAGCTCAGCTTAGGGATCTTACCACCAGTGAAGGAAGGGTGTTTGCAAAACTGATGAACCGCGCTACCGGAAAAACGGTGTATGAAATTATTAAAGAACTTCGTGGCGGATGGAGTGCATTCTGGTGGAATGTAAAAGGCAATATCGCCGATGTAGATATTAAGGAACCCTACGATCCTCATAAAAACAGAACCGATCTTTTCGTGGAATCTCTATTACAAACCAACTGGAATTTCGGATACCTTCAGCCTTATCCTGGCGCTGAAAACTTCAGAATAAAAAAATAATACTTTAACAGTACTTTTCCTTCAGTTTCTGAAAAGCAATTTGATCCACCGGTAACGGAAACGGATTTTCTGTGGTTTGTAAATCAATCCACTCGATACTTTCGATGCAGGGATCCAAAATCAGCAATTCGTGCTCATCCTGCAATTCAGCGGTATAATAAATAGTGAGAAGTTGCTCATGATCTTTGAATCGGGAAACCACAAATTCTTCCTGAGTATAAAGGTGTGAAATGTTATGAATTTTCGCATTGAGTTCTTCCTCAAATTCACGGTGAAGGCAATCCAGAACGCCTTCTCCGTATTCCAAACCACCGCCGGGAAGTTTCAGGAGCTGTTCGCCGGCGTACTCTTCGTGCAAAGCCATAACGTGTCCATTTCGAAGAATGCAGGCATACACACGGATATTAATCCGATTGATGTTAGGATGTATCATAAGCTAAAGATAATGATAAATTTTGATGCGCATTATAAAGAAAGCGGTTGTTTCCAGGCATTGATCATTTCACGTTTTCCGGGCGGCCCTTGTTTTTTTTCAACATTAAATTTCAGTTCTTCCAATATTCTTCTCACACTGCCTTTGGAGGAATAGGTCGTCAGCAATCCGCCCGCTTTCACTTTGTCTGCTGTCATGGTAAAGAGAGGTTTCTCCCAAAGATCCGGTTGTACACGGGCTCCAAAACAGTCGTAATACACCAAATGTATTTCGGGCAAAGAAAGTTGTGGTAGTTGGGTGAAATCGCACTGGAATTTAGTAAGCTCGAAACCCGGAGCCAGTTCTGATGGCATTTCCCATGGAAGCTCATGTATTTTCTGAAAACAGTTTTTGGTTCTTTCATCCAAAAAAAGATCGCTATAATCCAATGCTGAAACTTCTTCGGAAGAAATCGGGTATTTTTCCAGGGTAAAATATCGGATTTTGAGACATTTTCCTTTTCGTAAAAACTCATCAAAAGTGACTAAAACATTTAATCCTGTACCGAAACCCAATTCTAAAATATTAATTTCCCAAATATCAAGCTGGTTTAATCCGTTGTCAATAAATACATGCTTCGCCTCTTGAAGTGCGCCGTGATGGGAGTGGTAATTCTCATTCAATTCATTGATGAATAAGGTTTTGCTGCCGTCAGCGGTGGATTTTATCGTTCTTTTCACTGAATTTTTGTTCAAATTTAATGGAAAATTACTATATTTATAAAATTAAATTATTTGTCAAAATCGATTAAATTTTAAGATATGATAATTCAAAAAACTTCCAGTTCAAGACTCGAATCTTTTGATCAGGAAAATTATTCTTTTGGCGATCATTTTATTGATCACATGATCATCTGTGAATACGATAATGGAAAATGGGGAGAGGCAAAACTGATGCCGTACGGGCCGTTGTCTTTTTCTCCTGCCAACATGACTTTCAATTACGGACAAGCGTGCTTCGAAGGAATGAAAGCCTATAAAGATAAGGACGGGCAGGTGTTCCTGTTCAGGCCGCGTAAGAATTTTGAACGCATCAATAAATCCGCAAAACGCCTGGCAATGCCGGAAGTTCCGGAAGAAGTATTCATGAAAGGACTGAAGGTGCTGATGGATGTCGACAGAGCCTGGATTCCTTACGGCGAGGGAAGATCACTTTACATTCGACCACTTATTTTTGCCACTGAAGAAGGTCTGAAAGCCAGAGTTGCTCAAAAATATATGTTCGCTATCGTTGCTTCTCCTGCGAAAAGCTATTATACAGCACCGGTATCGGTGAAAATTTCAGATTATTATTCCCGTTCCGCTTCCGGAGGAGTTGGTTTTGCAAAAGCAGCCGGGAATTATGCAGCCGCTTTCTATCCTACACAAATGGCGATCGAAGAAGGATATGACCAGATTATCTGGACAGATGATGCTACCCACGAGTATTTTGAAGAAAGTGGTACGATGAATGTTTTCGTTAGAATTAATGACACCATTTATACACCACCGACTTCCGAAAAAATTCTGGATGGGATTACCCGCGATAGTTTTATCCAATTAGCAAAACACAAAGGACTCGATATCCGTGTGGAACCGGTTGCTGTGAAAACCGTCTTGGAAGCACAGAAAAACGGAACCCTGAAAGAAATTTGGGGTGTAGGTACTGCGGTGGTAACTTCCGTATTCAAAGCTTTTGGATATAAAGATCAGCGTTTTGAACTTCCGGTTTTGGCCGACGAAGACAGCTATGCGCTCACGCTCAAAAAAGCATTAGTGGATATTCAGACCAATCAGGCAGAAGACCCTTTTGGATGGAGAGAACTGGTGGAAAGAAATATTTTGGAAACGGTATAAAACACATTCAACCTTATTGATAAAACCGGGATCATGTTCCGGTTTTTTTGTTTTAATATCTGAACCTAATTCCTTATTTTCGCAAATGCTTATGAAAAAAATAATTCTTTTTTCAACTTTTTTAGCGTTGGCAGGTTGCCAGCAGAAACAGGAGGTTTATGCTCCGGTAAGTGGCAGCTCAGCAAAGCAAAAAGCAGCTGCGTCGCAGGAAAGAGCAAAGAATCTTAATAAGCTGGAACGGGAACAGATTCAAGACTGGATAGCCGGACAGAAAGAGAAATTTTATCCCACATCCATGAATTATTGGGTGAACCGGGAAAACTTTAGCGAAAGAGAAAAAAGCCCTGAAGAGACCGTGGTTTCCTATGGATATTATATTTCAGATTTTTCCGGAATACAACTGTATGACCAGCCGAAAGGATACCGGGATGTTCCGTTAAGTAAGTTTCCTACAGAACTGACAGCTGTAGAAGATGCTTTAAAATATATGAATCCCGGAGAAGAAGTGATCCTTCTTGTTCCCTCTGTGCTGGCATACGGAACCTATGGCGACGGAGAAAAAATCACGAACGATATTCCGCTGATAATAACATTAAAACGAATAAAATAATGCAAAAAGCTAAAATAATGTTGGCCGTAGCGACGCTGTCGCTGCTCAGCTGCACACCAATTTATAAAAAGATGAATGTAGACAAGCAAACCTATGAAGGCCTGCAGGAAGGCCTTTATGCAAACCTTCAAACTACGAAGGGAAACATGATTGTAAAACTGGAAGATCAGAAATCTCCGGTTACCGTAGCCAATTTTGTTGGACTGGCGGAAGGAAAAATAGACAACAAATCAAAAGCGAAAGGAGTCCCTTTTTATGATGGGACCATCTTCCACAGGGTAATTGAAAACTTTATGATTCAGGGTGGTGATCCGCAAGGAACAGGAATGGGCGATCCTGGTTATAAATTCGAGGACGAGAAAAATGATCTGAAACACGATGGAAAGGGAGTTCTTTCCATGGCGAATTCCGGTGCTAATACCAACGGCTCCCAGTTTTTTATTACTCAGGTTCCTACACCATGGTTGGATGGAAAACATACTATTTTCGGGAAAGTGGTGAACGGAATCGAAGTAATTGATACGATTGCTGCGGTAGAAAAAGGCGCACAAGACAAACCTAAAACGGATATCGTTCTGGAGAAAGTTTCTATTTTCGGAAAAGGTGATGCTTATAAAGAATATGATGCCGCGAAGATATTTACCGAAGGAAAAGCAAAAATTGCAGAAAATAATAAATCCTTCTTAGCAAAAGCAGAAGCTGAAAAGAAAAAAAAGGAAGAGGAGTTTAAAGCAAATCAGGAAAAAATGGTGAATGACAAAAAAGCCGATATGGAATCAACTCCTTCCGGACTGTACTATAAAATTACCAAAACTACGGCCGGTAAATCACCAAAATCAGGAGATATGGTTTCTGTACATTACGCCGGAACACTGGTGGACGGTACGGAGTTCGACAATTCTTTCAAAAGAGGAAATCCCATTGAATTTCCTGTGGGAATGGGCCGAGTCATTAAAGGTTGGGATGAAGGAATCATGATGCTGAAAGAAGGCGAAACCGCTACTTTTCTGATTCCAGCATCGCTTGGTTATGGAGCAAACGGAGCAGGTGGCGTTATTCCGCCAAATGCCTGGCTGGTATTTGATGTGGAACTTGTGAAAGTTCATTAATCGTCTTTAAATACAAATTTATATAGAAGACTGTCCTTGCCGGCAGTCTTTTTTTGTTCTTCTAATTATTGATATTAACAATGAAAGACAAAAAAATTAGAAAATAAAATAAATAAAAAACTGAGTGTTTATGCGGGATACCTCGGATATCGATTAAAAATAAATAAAATTTTTGAAACTTTTTTCCTGTTTGGGGTGCAACTTTTTCACATTTCTACATCTTATAACTAAAGACGCCAAAATAATTTCTTCATAGACACTTTTTTACTTATGACTTATGGTCTGTTAAAACGCGGGAAACTGCGTTTTTTTTTGTAAGTAAATATGAAGGTGTTCTGCGGAGTCTAATTTTTAAATCGGGATAAGTAAGGAATTATAGTAAAAATAAAATTTAAAAATTTTTTCTTTTCCAAGTGCAACTTTTTTATGTTTTTGCATCTTATAACTAAAGGCACCAAAATAATTTCTTCATAGACACTTTTTTATGTTATGACCTTAGGTCTGTTTTTAGCGCGGGAAACCGCGCTTTTTTTATGAAATAATTTCTAATTTAGACAAAAGTTTTTTAATCCGGGACAAATGTCGTAAATTTGTTTTCAAGAAAGAACAAGATGAAAAAACAAAATCCATACAAATCCGATGAAAACCAGCTCCTAAACGAGCCGATGTCCCTCTATGGTTTCAATAGTACAGATGATAACCGGATCTATTCCATGATAGATATCATCAACCGGGGCATTCGTTTCAGTACTTTTGAAACACTGATTAAAAAGTATCATTTTACCCTTCAAAATTGGGCAGAGATTCTTCATATTTCCACCAAAACGCTCTCTCGCTATCAGAAAGAAGATAAAACTTTTGATGCGTTACAATCCGAAAGGATTTTGCAGATAGAGCTTTTGCATCAGCGCGGTGAAGAGGTATTTGGCAACAAAGAACATTTTTCAGTCTGGCTTGAAACAGAAAATCTGGCTCTGGGAAAAAGGCTTCCGCGCGAACTTCTGAGAAACTCCTTTGGAATCCAGCTTCTCATGGATGAGCTTACCAGAATTGAACACGGCGTTTTAGCATGATCGTGTTCAGGTTATCTAAGCAAATGTACGCAGACGATCTTTCGGGAAAAGGGGCTGAAATAGCCGGAGGAAGATGGAACAGCCGCAGTAGAGCGATGCTGTACACTTCACAGTCGGTGGCGTTATGTGTTACAGAAATTGCCGTGCATGTACCGCTGGGAATTATCCCGGAAAATTATATGCTGATCCACATTGAAATCCCTGATAATGAAATTTTTGAATCCAAAAAACTGCCTTCCGACTGGCAGCTATTTCCGCATTCTGATTCTACCCAGCAATTGGGCGATGCTTTTCTGAAAAACAAAAAGTTTCTGGTGATGAAAGTGCCTTCAGCTGTGGTTCAGGGCGATTTTAATTATCTTATTAATCCTCAACATCCGGATTTTAAAAAGGTTAAAATCATTAAAAAAGAAAAATTCAGTTTTGATCAGCGGTTGTTTGTCCGTTAAAATTACCAACTGTTATCAATCAGATAGACCATTTGAGCAATCGCAACCGCACCCAGATTGAGTTCCCGGCGGTTGATTTTATCAAATGTATCTTCGCTGGTGTGATGGATATCAAAGTAACGTTGCATATCAGGAACCAGTTCAGCCAACGGAATACCGAGTTTTTTAAGAGGCAAAATATCCTGAGCTGCCGTTTCCTGACTGAAATCATAAACACCATATGGTAAAAATAATTGTTTCGAAGCCAGAATCTGTCTTCTGCGCTGCGGAATCATGTCTAAAGAAATGCCCCGTGGTGAATAACCACCAGCGTCACTTTCAATTGCAAAAAGATGTTTTTCTCCGGATTTTTTTACTTGTGCTGCATACGTTTCGCCACCGTGAACGCCATTTTCTTCATTGGCAAAAAGAACAAATCGTAACGTATGTTGGTTCTGAATCTCTAATTTTTTAAAAATCCGCAGCACTTCCAGTACCTGTACCACTCCGGCACCATTGTCGTGAGCGCCTTCCGAGATATCCCAAGAATCAAGATGCGCTCCGATCAGAATAATACTTTTAGAACGGTTTCCGGGAATTTCAGCGATCACATTATGAACTACCGTTTCACCTTTGGTTCCGGAAGTAGTATTGAGTTTTCCGGTCACCGATTGTTTTTTCAGCAATATTTCCAACTCGTCTGCGCTTTTCGCACCAATGGTGAGCGCCGGGATTTTTCTTTTATCATCGCTGTCGTAATACATGCTTCCGGTGTGCGGAACATCGTTAAAAGCGGACGTTGCGGAACGGGTAATAATGGCTTTTGCGCTTTTGCGGCTGGCTAATGATGGGGCAGACCAGCGGTATCTTCCTGCATCGAGATAGGCTTCGGCAGGGTTGATGAGCGTCTGATCAAATGCATAATTGAAAAATACAATTTTATCACGCACTTCTGCGGTGGTAAGTTTGTTGAAGGCCACGAGATCCGGAACATACAGAATTTCACCAATAAGATCCTTGCCGGAAGTTCCTTCGGATCCTCCCATTGACAGTGCTTTGATGTTCTTCCATTTGCCTTGTCCGCTACTGATCTGAAACTGTTCCCGGCCTCTTTCCCAAACCGGAATTTTAACATTTTGTTTCCGTATAGCACTTCCTCCGTTTTCTTCAAATTTCTTTTCTGCCCATTCCACAGCACGATCGTAAGACGGTGTTCCGCTGAAACGGGCACCAATATTCTGGGTGAGATCACGCAAGTTCTCGTAGGCGGTACTGTTCAGCATGATTTCGTCGGATATCTTTTTAAAATCTGTACGGAAATCAATTTTTGGCTTTTGAGCCGGTCTTTTCTGGGAAAATAAAATTCCACCCAGAAAGAGTGGAATAAGAAGGAGGGTTTTATTCATCGATACCTTTCTTTGCGAGACTAAAAATAAGAAATTTATTTCATGTCGTACATAATGAGTGCACTGATGAGTTTAGGCTCGATGTAGGTACATTTGGGAGGCATGCTTATTTTGTTGTCTGAAATTCTAAGCATTTCATTAAAACTCACCGGATAAATTCCGAAACCAACAGCACCGTGGCCGTCATCTATTTTTTCTTTCAGTTTTAAAATACCTTCTACGGAAGAGTTGCCTTTCAAGTATTTGATCCGTTCGGAACTGTCAGTATTTTCAATCCCGAAAATATCTTTCAAAATGTATTGATCCAACAAATGATGATCCAAATGATGAAGAGAAGCTTCATTGCTCCGGAGTTCGTTTTTTACATGCAACGAGTAAAATAAACCGTCGAGATACATGGAAATATGGAATTTCTGTGAAGGAAAATAAGGAGTACTTCCTTTTTCATAGATGGTGAATGACTTTTGGAGTTTTTCCAGAATCTCATCGGGTTTCATTCCGCCCAGATCCGTCAGATAACGGTTGTAATCATGTATTTTAATGGACTGATTGGAAACGATGAAGCTGAAAATAAAATTATATCCTTCTGTGCCGTTGTGTTTTTTATTTTTCTCCTTTTGCAGTTTGGCATTTAGTGCTGTGGAACCAATTCTGTGATGTCCGTCTGCAATGTAGAATGAATCCACCTGATCCAACACTTCCTTGTATTGAAGCATTTTCAGTCGGTTGTCTATTTTCCATATCTTATGTCGAATACCTTGGCTATCTACAATATTTACTGTCGGAACATTTTTTTCTTCATAATTCATCAAAAGTTCCACCTTGGAATTAGCAGGGTAGGTAAGCAACACCGGGTCTGCCTGTAGATTTACTTTTTCAAGATAATAAGCGAGGTTTTCTTTTTTTTGCGGAATGGTACTTTCATGTCTTTTAATTTTTCCAGCCCAGAAATCTTCCACACTCACCAATCCCAGAAGCCCTCTGAATATAGATTTATTCGGGTGAATCTGTTCGTATAAGTAATAACATGAGGCATCCTGAACCAGCTTATTACTGTCCAGCATTTCTTCAAAATTAGTCCGGATCTTTCTCAGGTTGCGGTCTACATCTTTGGATTTGCTGCAGACAAAGGGTTTGATCATCTGAATGTAAGAAGAATCTTCCTGAGCTTTTCGATTCAGTTCTTCCTGAGTATAATTGTCGATAGGATGGCTCGGGAACCGTTCGAGATAATCTTCGTGTGGACGGATGCCACGGAATGGTTTGAAAATAGGCATATTTCGGTGAATTAGTTTTTGAAAAATTGAATGATTTGCGCCGCGAGTTCGGTTCCTATTTTTTCCTGCGCATCCATCGTGTTTCCGCCGAGGTGTGGCGAGAGCGATAATTGAGGATGCATCAACAGGGCAAGTTCGGGGCGTGGTTCGTTTTCAAAAACATCCAAGGCCGCTCCGGCTACTTTTCCGGACTCTATGGCATCCAACAAGGCGACTTCATTGATGACGCCACCTCTCGCAGTATTGGCGATGAAAACACCGTCTTTCATCTGCTCAAATTGATTCTGATCAATAATATAACCTTCAGATTTTGGAGTATGAAGACTTATAAAATCTTTATTACTAAGAAACGCCTGCAAATCCTGAGTGGTGCTGATTTCAAAATGAACCGCCTGTCCGTCCATGAAATTCAGAGTCAGAGTTTCGGTTCTCGGTGTTCTGGTGAAGATCTCAATGTTCATGCCCAGTGCAATTCCCATTTTGGCAACTTCTTTACCGATACTTCCAAATCCGATAATTCCCAGGTTTTTACCCTGAAGTTCTACAGCTTTGGAATATGATTTTTTCAGTTCGGAGAATTTCAGTTCGCCTTCCAGCGGCATGGTTCTGTTGGATTCATGCAGGAAACGGGCGAGAGAAAAGAAATGTGCAAATACCATTTCTGCTACCGACCGGGACGAAGCAGTAGGAGTATTTATCACGAGTATCCCTTTTGCACGGGCATATTCCACATCAATATTGTCCATGCCAATACCACCGCGGCCTATAATTTTCAGGCTTGGACAGGCATCAATCAGTTCTTTTCTAACCTGGGTTGCACTGCGTACCAGCAAAACATCGACCTGATGCTCATTAATGAAAGGAGCTAGCTGTTCCTGAGCAACTTTGTGTTCAAGGAGTTGGAGCCCGGCTTCTTTCAGTGCGTTTTCACCGGCTTGGGAAATTCCGTCGTTGGCTAAAATTTTCATACTTGTAAGTGTTATTAGTTTTTTGGTTATAGAGATTTCATAACGTCGGTGAGTATTTTTACGCTTTCCAAAGGAAGAGCGTTGTACAGGCTGGCGCGATAGCCACCTACACTTCGATGTCCGTTCAGCCCGTTGATTCCGGCAGCTTTCCAGGCAGCATCGAATGCTTCTTTGCGGGTTTCATCCGTAATTTTGAAACAGACATTCATCAGCGAACGGTCTTCTTCTGCACAGAAACCTTCAAACAGGGGATTGCGGTCGATTTCTCTATACAATAGTGCAGCTTTGGCCATATTTTTTTCTTCTGCAGCAGCAATACCGCCATTTTTTTCAAGATGCTGAAGGGTCAGCAAGCTCGCATACACCGGAAATACCGGAGGCGTATTCAGCATGGAATCTTTGGAAATATGAAGTGAATAATCCAGATAGGAAGGAATATTTCTGCCGGTTTTACCGAGAATTTCTTTTTTTACTACTACGAGGGTAACACCTGCAGGCCCCATGTTTTTCTGTGCTCCGGCATAGATGAGATCAAATTGTGAAAAATCCATTTCTCTGGAAAAAATATCCGAACTCATGTCGCATACCATAAGGGTATCTACCTTCGGAAAAGTTTTCATTTGAGTCCCGTAAATGGTGTTATTTGAAGTGCAGTGGAAATAATCATATTCCGGACCTGCGGTATAATTTTTAGGGATATAAGTATATCCTTCGGCTTTGGAAGACCCGATAATATTAACTTTTCCAAGTTTTTCAGCTTCTTTGATGGCGCCTGAAGCCCAAACTCCAGTATCCAGATACGCAGCATGGCCACCGTTCTGTTTCATCAGGTTGAAGGGAACCATGGCAAATTGCAAACTTGCTCCGCCGCCCAAATACAGGACTTCGTATTCATCACCAAGTTTCATCAGTCTTTTTACAATGGCTCTGGCTTCTTCCATTACAGGAACGAAATCTTTGCTCCGGTGTGAGATTTCCAAAAGTGACAGTCCAGAACCGTTGAAATCCAGAATGGCTGCGGCGGATTGTTCAAAGACTTCCTGAGGCAAAATGCAGGGACCTGCGCTGAAATTGTGTTTTTTCATATAATTGAGAGTGTTTTGTGTTTGGTTTTAGGTTTAGAAAAGGAAATAGCCCACAGTTACCGGGCTATTATTTATTCTCCATGCAAAAAAGCTTTTTTGATGAGCAAGCTTTCTTCGCTTTCCACATGATCTTCGTCAGGGATGCAGCAGTCTACCGGGCAAACAGCCGCGCACTGTGGTTCTTCATGGAAGCCTATGCACTCAGTACATTTATCGGTCACTATAAAGTAGACATCGTCACTCACCGGTTCCTGTGGCGCATCGGCATCAATGGTTAATCCGGACTTCATCGTTACCATCCCTTTCAGCGCCGTACCGTCGGATGCTTTCCAGTCTACAGCACCTTCATAAATTGCGTTATTTGGGCATTCCGGCTCACATGCCCCGCAATTGATACATTCATCTGTTATTCTAATCGCCATTGCTGATCTTTATTTTTTTATGAAATTTGCTACAAATATACGAAGAATTCTCCGGACCCTCAGCAACGTACCGGTCAATTCGACTTCATTATAGCTTAATAATTGCACCTTAAATTCCATTTTAAATAGTGATTAAATGCTTTTCTTCCTCTCAATGAAACTTTTGATTCTTGTTAATTTTTTAATTAGATGGTTACGTTGAAATATATCCCTGATGTGGATGTAACCCTGTGTGGCCGGATTTTTGAAAACTAACCATATTGTTAGGTTTATAAATTTTCCGAAATCAAAACGGAAGGAAAGATTGATTTTATATGAAATTAATTGAATTTACGAACAAAGGAATATACTGTCCGCAGGGAAATTTCTATATTGATCCGTGGTTTCCCGTGGATTTTGCAGTCATCACCCATGCTCATGCCGACCATGCGCGATGGGGAATGAAAAAATATCTTTGTCATCACGATACCAAACCTATTCTGAAACTTCGAATCGCAGAAGATATATCCGTGCAAAGTGTAGGATATGGAGAAACTATCAACAAAAATAATGTAAAAATTACTTTTTTTCCGGCCGGTCATGTCATTGGTTCGGCACAAATCAAACTGGAATATAAAGGTTTCGTTGCTGTGGTTTCTGGTGATTACAAACTGCAAAACGATGGCCTTTCTGTACCGTTTCATCCGGTGAAATGCCATGAATTTGTTACAGAATCTACTTTTGGATTGCCCATCTATCATTGGGATGAGGTGCCGGTAATGAACCGAAAACTTCAGGATTGGGTATCTCAGAACCGGGAGAATGGTAAAACCTCGGTGTTGGTAGGCTACTCTTTAGGTAAAGCGCAACGGATTCTGAAGGCGTTGGAAAGTAATGACAACATTCTGGTGCATAATTCGATTGCCAGATTAAATTCTGCATTTGAGGAATCGGGAATAGAATTGCCGTCGTACAGTGTTATCGATTTTACACACAAAAGCGAAATGCAGGGCGCCACAGTCATCGTTCCGCCGGCTTTATTAGACAGCAATGTCATCAAAAAAATTCCGAATGCTGCGCTGGCTATTTGCAGCGGGTGGATGCAGGTTAGAGGATCCCGAAGGTGGCGAAGCGCGGATGCCGGATTTGCCATCAGTGATCACGCCGATTGGGACGGACTTTTGCAGGCAGTAAAGGAAACTGAAGCGGAGAAAGTATACGTTACCCACGGTTTTACAGACGTTTTTTCAAAATACCTGAATGAAATCGGAATTGAGGCAGAAGCAATTTCTACCCGCTTCGGAGGTGAAGAACCGGATGAAGTGCCAACGGATTCTCCGGAAAATAAAAATTAAAAAAATGTCTCCATTACTAACCCAAAGTTTGAATGAAAAATTTTGCCGAACTAATAAAACGACTGGAAAGCACCAATAAAACGAATGCAAAACTGGAAGCCATCATCAGTTATCTGGAAACGGCTGCAGATGATGATAAGTTGTGGTTCATCGCTCTTTTCACAGGAAAAAGGCCGAAAAGAACGGTGGCGACTAATCTGCTGAAAGAATGGACTTTAGAAATCACCGGGCTTCCGTATTGGCTGTTTGTGGAAAGTTACAGCTCAGTAGGAGATTTGGGAGAAACCATTTCGCTACTGCTTCCTCCGCCAAGGTTCCAGATTGTGAAATCTCTATCGCAATGGATGTCCGAAATCATAGAATTGAAAAATAAAACAGAAGCTGAAAAAAAGGAATTTATTCTTCACACTTGGGACGGACTGGAAGTCACAGAAAGATTTATTTTCAACAAATTAATTGGCGGAAGTTTCAGAATCGGCGTGTCACATAAAACTTTGGTGAATGCTTTGGCCAAATTTACTGAGCAGGAACCTGCGGCGCTCATGCACTCCATTATGGGAAAGTGGGATCCTGTGAATTATTCGTTTTCAGAACTGATACAGGGTGATATTGACAATCCGGACGACTCCAAACCGTATCCTTTTTGTCTGGCGCATCCCCTCGAAAAAAATACGGACGAACTCGGAGATCCTGAAGACTGGCAGATTGAGTACAAATGGGACGGTATACGCGGGCAACTCATTAAAAGAAATGATGAAATTTTTATCTGGTCACGTGGTGAAGAACTGGTGACGGATCAGTTTCCGGAATTGGTGGAATCTCTGAAAAAGTGTGAAGGAAATTTTGTGATTGACGGGGAAATTATTGCTTGGAAAGAGGATAAGATTTTGAATTTCAGCGAACTTCAGAAGAGGCTGAACCGAAAAACGATTTCAAAAAAAATGCTGGAAGAAATTCCTGTGAAATGTATCGTGTACGATCTGCTGGAGCTGGAATATGAAGATCTCCGACAGAAACCCCTTCAGGAAAGAAGAAAAAAATTAGAAAACTGGCTCGAACTGAACTTGCCTTCACATATTATTTTATCTCAAAAAATAACTTCTGATCATTGGGATACCATGAATGAAATCCGGAATAATGCGAGAGAAATAAATGCAGAAGGGCTGATGCTGAAACATCGCAGTTCAGTGTACCATGCAGGCCGGAAAAGAGGGGACTGGTGGAAATGGAAAATAAATCCTTATACCATAGATGCAGTCTTGATTTATGCACAAAAAGGAAGTGGCAGAAGAAGCGGATATTACACCGATTATACATTTGCGGTGAAAGATGAAGATCGTTTGGTGACGGTTGCCAAAGCCTATTCGGGATTGACTGACAAAGAAATAATGGAAGTAAGCCGGTTCGTAAACAAAAATGCGCTGGAGAAATTCGGGCCTGTAAGAACGGTGAAACCGGAGCTCGTTTTTGAAATTGCTTTTGAAGGAATAAGCTACAGTAAACGACATAAAAGCGGTGTGGCATTGAGGTTTCCCCGGATTGTACGATGGCGGAAAGATAAAACTGCCGAAGAAATAGATCATCTGGACGATCTTAAAAAATTAATTACCGATTGATTTTAGAGCTTCCGAATCATGAAAAACAAATTTGAGACAACAGAAGGGTACCGGATCGTCCGAAACTGGATGAAGGAAAAAGGAAACAGCCCGTTTGGTTTCCAGCATAAAACTTGGGAAAAATTTGGAAATGGGTACAGCGGAATGGTGATTGCGCCCACAGGATTCGGAAAAACCTACTCCGTTTTTCTGGCGCAGGTCATCCATTTTCTGAATCATCCTGAACAATATTCTAAAGGATTAAAATTATTGTGGATCACACCTTTGCGGTCCCTCGCGAAAGATATTGCCAAAGCGATTAACGAAGCCATCAATGAAATCGGCCTCGACTGGACCGTGGGTGTTAGAAACGGTGATACCGACGTTAAAGTCCGTCAGCAGCAAACCCGGAATATGCCGGATATTCTTTTGGTAACTCCGGAAAGTTTGCATCTTCTTTTGGCTCAGAAAAACAATTCCAATTTCTTTAAAAACCTTTCCTGTATCGCCGTTGATGAATGGCATGAACTGTTGGGAAACAAACGTGGCGTAATGACGGAGCTGGCGCTGAGTTATCTTAAAAATCAACTTCCGAAACTGAAAATCTGGGGAATAACAGCAACCATTGGAAACCTGGATGAAGCGATGGAAGTGCTGCTACCATTTCCGGGAAAGAAAGCCAAAGTTATTGCTAAAGAAAAGAAAAAAACCAACATTATTTCCGTGTTTCCGGATGAGGTGGAAGTACTTCCCTGGGCCGGACATCTCGGAGCGAAAATGGCAGAAAAAGTAATTCCGGTGATCGAACAGTCAAAGTCAACCATCATTTTTACCAACACGAGAAGTCAAAGCGAATATTGGTATCAGCTGTTGCTGGACGCTAATCCGGATTTGGCCGGCCAGATTGCCATTCATCACAGTTCCATCGATGCCCATCTCCGCATTTGGATTGAAGAAAATTTAAGTTCGGGCAAACTGAAAGCGGTGGTTTCAACTTCATCGCTGGATTTGGGTGTAGATTTCAAGCCTGTCGATACCGTCATTCAGGTAGGATCGGTAAAAGGAGTAGCGCGGTTTCTGCAACGTGCCGGGAGAAGCGGACATTCGCCTTTTGAAACGTCAAAAATTTACTGTGTTCCGACCCATTCCTTGGAACTGATAGAAGTCGCAGCCTTGAAAGAAGCGGTCAAACAAAAGGTCATCGAGAAACGCGAACCGCTGCTTTTAAGTTTTGATGTATTGACCCAATTCCTCGTGACAATTGCTGTCGGCGAAGGATTTAAAAAAGAAAAAATGTTCACTATCGTAAAAAAGACTTTTGCTTTCATTGCGATGTTGGAGTCTGAATTTAATGAAATTCTGGAATTTCTCACCATCGGTGGCGGTGCTCTGAAAAACTATGAAGAATTTCACAAAGTAGTAGTGGATGAAAAAGGAATATATCGTGTTACTTCAAGAAAAATAGCGATGCTACACCGCATGAATTTGGGCGTTATCGTCAGCGATGCGATGCTGAAAGTGAAGTTTCTTTCAGGTGGATATATCGGGATGATTGAGGAATATTTTATTTCACGATTGAATAAAGAGGATAAATTTATTCTTGCCGGAAAAGTACTGGAAGTGGCTATGATTAAAGAAATGACTGTGTATGTCCGGGCATCGAAAGGGAAAGCAAAAGTCCCCAGTTATTTGGGTGGAAGATTGCCGCTGAGTTCGGATTTGGGACATTTTCTTCGCAAAAAACTTTCAGACTCATTAAATCCAAAAGCCACAGAGAAAGAACTGAAGTTCCTGCATCCGCTTTTGGTTCGTCAGAATGAGCGATCGCATATCCCGAGAGAAGATGAATTTCTGGTGGAAATGATAGAAAACCGGCAGGGATTTCACCTGTTTATGTATCCGTTTGAAGGAAGGCTCATCCATGAAGTAATGGCGGCTTTAATTGCATTCCGGATTTCAAAAATATCCCCGATTTCGTTTTCGATGGCGATGAATGATTACGGTTTTGAATTGTTCAGCGATTCCGAAATACCTTTAAACGAAGAAAGTCTAAAGAAAATTTTGTCCGAGGAAAACCTGATGCGCGATGTAATTTCCAGCATCAATGCTACAGAAATGGCAAGGCGAAAATTCAGAGATATCGCCGTAGTTTCCGGTTTGGTGCTTCAGAATCTGTATGGAAAACAGCGCAATAATAAGTCGTTGCAAGCATCTGCCGGACTGATTTTCAATGTTTTGGAACAATATCATCCGAATCATTTTTTGGTACGGCAGTCTTATACTGAGGTATTTAACCAGCAACTGGAAGAGGTACGTTTGCGTGCAGCGTTCCACAGAATTTCCCAATCAAAAATTATTTTGAAAAAAGCCACCGCATTTACGCCGCTCAGTTTCCCGATAAAAGTGGATAGCCTTCGTTCCACACTTTCCAGTGAAGATCTGGATGCCCGCATCAAAAAATTAAGATTAGAAGCCATGAAAAATAAATTGCAGTCTTAATCAATCATTAAAACTCATCAGAATTTTTGTTTTATTTCCGATGAATTGTCAGGAATAATCAAGGAGGTTTGCTAATTTTGCACCGTGATGATTAAGATTGAAGAACTGATACACGCTTATATTTCTACCCAATGTGATTTCGAAAAACAGGTAATCTTAACCCATCATTTCCATGCCGATTGGGAAGCGGATTTGTTATTGATTAATCCGGATGGTTTCAGCCATGAAATTGAAATTAAATTCAGCAAAAGCGATTTCAAAAACGATTTCAAAAAGTTCTATCTAAACCGGCACACAGGAGAGAAGTACCTGAAACATGATAAGATTTGCTGTGGCGATTATGTCTCCAATCATTTCAGTTTCCTGCTTCCGATGGGAATGATTCCTTATGAATTGATCCCGGAGCATTGCGGTATTATCGAATTTTATCACGATGCCGACCGTTGGGAGACCGTTTTCAGAACGATCCGCACTCCGAAAACTCTGCACGAAACGCCGTACTGGCAACTGATAGATAAGGATATGATGCTGAAAAAAATGGCCATGAATCTCATTCAGCGGAAATTCCAGCTGAAATCCAGAACTGAAGAACTCATTTTCAAAAATCCATTCGGAGATAAAACCTTTTGAAAATTAATATAATGAAGATCAGGACGCTGGAAATAGAAGTGTTGGGTGAGAAACTGCTGCTGTGCAACCAAAAAGTGATGTTTTGGGAAGCAAAGTCGATGTTGATTTTGAGCGATATGCATATCGGAAAATCTGCTCATTTCAGGAAAAATGGTATTGCGATTCCCAATTCCGTACTAAAAAATGATCTGAATAAACTGGATCAGATGATTTCTTATTTTGGCGCGGAACAGGTGCTCATTAACGGAGATATTCTACACGCCGGCGACAATACCGATGTGGATTTTTTCTGCGAATGGAAAAAGGGAATTCCGGCAGATTTTCATCTGATAAAAGGCAATCACGATCGGATTTCAAAAGAGCTGGAAGCAAAATTATGTCTTACTTCCATACAGGAAGAATTGAAAGCAGGCCCTTTTTGTTTTGTGCATGAGTTTGATTCTCAGTGTAAGGATTTTCAGATTACGGGTCATATTCATCCCGGAATTGAAATCAGAAATAAAATTAAAAACCTCCGGCTTCCCTGTTTTGCCGTTACTGAAAATCAAATTCTGCTTCCCGCTTTCAGTGAATTTACCGGACTGGATACCAGAAATTTACCGTCACGCGCAACATTTTTTCCACTCACTCCCAACGAGATTTTTGAAATGTAAACCAGAATGTGTGTTGGGGAATTAGCCTTAAACTTCTGCCTGAATTTTTCGTTCTTTTAACACTAAAATTGAGATAATATAAATGACAACAATAGTCAGCGGAATGGTTATAAATCTTTCAGAAGGAAATAAATACCAAAGAATTACAATTAAAATGGTTCGCATGATCGAATGAAAAAGGCCAATCCAATGATCAATAATCCAGGTTAAAGGAACCCACATGAGTCCTGTTAAAATTCCAACGGTTAACGGAAGTGAGGTGTAATCTACGAGGAAAAATGGGATCGCAATAGAGTAGACCAAAAGAGCCTGAACGACAGTGAGAAAAAATAAGTTATCAAACGTGTTTTTAGGTTTTGGATTTGTCCAGATAATTTTCTCCTGTCCATTTCGAAATTCCCATGGCTAAATAAACGATGGATCCGGTAGCGATGAACAATACCCACACTGTTATGTGGTCTGGAAAAAAAATACCCGAAAGCGCAACAGTTAACCAGGCAATTAATCCTGCGATAGGAGAAGCCAGCAGTTTTTTTCTTTTAAAATCTTCTTTTTGTTCTTCAAGAGTTCGTTTAAGTTCAGTCATTTTGTAATGTAAAATTGTGTGTTATCCGTTTCTCAGAATTTTCTCTATTTTTCTACCTTTTGCGAGTTCATCAACCAGTTTATCAAGATAGCGAACTTGTTGTGTCAAAGGATTATCAATTTCTTCGATGCGGTAGCCACAAATAACACCTGTAATAAGATGAGCATTCGGATTCAGTTCAGCGCCTTGAAAGAACTCTTTGAAAGTAATGTTGTTATCAATCAGTTCTTTTATTTTATTCTCGTCAAAACCTGTCAGCCATTCTATTACCTTATGCAGTTCGTGGATAGATCTGTTTTTTTTCTCCACTTTCGCCACATAGTGAGGATAGACAGAAGCAAAGGTTAGTTTAGCGATTCGTTCATTATGTTCAGGTGTTGTTTTCATGATTTTCCTGATTCTGTTTTAACAAAGTTCTTCTTACAAATATGATGTAAAAGTTACTTTCCTGCAAACCGTAATGAAGACACCATTCTTTTTTCTATCTTTAAACTTTAATATTTTTATGCATAAAAAACTATTTATAGCTGTTTTTTTGGGAATTTGCACTGTCATCAATGCACAGTTGGATACCGATCAACAAGCTCTTATTGAGAAAGAGAAGAAGGGTTTTCTTTTTAAAATGGGAACAGGAAATATCAATCCCAATACCCTGAACTATGATCTGAAATACCAGCGTCTGGATCTGACACTAAATCCGGGAGTGTATCACATCAGCGGAAGTGCTACCAATCATTTTGTGCCCAACCAATCTATGCAGAGCATTTATTTTGATCTGACTCCGCAACTGACCGTTTCTCAGGTGACTAAACAGGGAATTCCGCTCACATTTCAGCAACTTTCTTCCAACGAAATTAAAATTGATTTTCCTACGCCATTACCGGCAAATACTCTGGATTCACTGACCATCCATTATTCCGGAGCACCAGCACCTACCTATAATGCTTTCGGAGTACATACCCAGAATTCGGTTCCTGTGATGTCAACACTTTCAGAACCATATGGAGCGCAGGATTGGTTTCCCACAAAACAGAGCATGAATGACAAAATCGAAAGGTTTGATTTTAAAATAATTACGTCTCAACAATACAGCGTGGCTGCAAACGGTATTCTGATGTCGGAAACCGCTTTGCCTGCAGGTCAAAAACTTACTTTCTGGAGAACACAATATCCCATGACCGCTTATCTCGCAGCGTTTTCCATTACCAATTTTACGCGATTTACAGATACCATCGGAAATCCACCATTCCCATTTATAAACTATGTGTATCCCGTGTCCGCAGCCAATCCGGCGATTATGGATAATATTGAGTGGACCAAACAGGCGATGACCCTTTTTGAAACTTATTTTGGGGAATATCCTTTCCGGAATGAAAAATACGGACACATGGAATTCGGGCACAACGGCGTTTGTATGGAGCATCAGACCATGTCTTCCATGAGTTCCTGGGGAAAATATGTGATCGCACATGAGTTGGCGCATCAATGGTTCGGGAACAAAGTGACTTGCGGAACGTGGAATGACATTTGGCTTAACGAAGGTTTTGCGACTTTCGGCGAACATCTGGCCAACGAAAAACTCTTGATGAACCACAGTCAATTTATGGACTATCTGGAAGGTCAAAAGAACTATATTACGAATCTTCCGGGTGGAAGCACGTATGTTCCGGATGCACAGTTGGGAACTGTCAGCGGAATTTTCAACGGAAGACTTTCCTATGCTAAAGGCGGCTATATCGTAAGAATGATGAAATGGGTTTTGGGAGAAACTGCTTTTTTTCAGGCCATTCAGGATTATCATCAGCGTCCGCATTTGGCTTATAATTATGCTGTCACCAATGATTTGAAAGCCTCTTTGCTCCAGTCTACTTCGGTAGATTTCACTGAATTTTTCAATGACTGGCTCTATGGACAAGGTTATCCTTCGTATACCATCAAATGGAAACAGGCACCGAATCAGTCGCTGATTCTTCAGGCATCACAAGTGCAAAGCCATCCTTCAGTCAGCTTTTTTGAAATGCCTTTGCCTATCAAAGTTACCGGAACCAATGGAGAAGTGGAATATTTGAAACTTGAAAATACTTTCAATAATCAATATTTTACAGTACCTGTAAATTTCACCATTGCAACAGTGGATTTTAATGATGAACATCAACTCCTGGAAAGGAATTCTGTAGTGATGATGGACGCCAATCTTTCTACGTTGGAAGGTGCCCGTTCTAATTTCAGGCTTTATCCGGTTCCCGCCGAAGATGAAATTTATATGGAAGGACTTCAGCGCCGTGCTGATTATCAGATTCATAATCAGGAAGGAAGGCTGGTGCAGCAAGGGAAGTACATGCCGGAACGGCCGATAAACATTTCAAGGCTTGTTTCGGGATTCTACATTATTTCAGTAGACGGGAAACAACTCAAATTTACCAGGAAATAAACAAAAGCCTTCTCAACTGAAGGCTTTTTCTTAAATTAGCAGATTCTAAAAAATAATATTATGATCTCAAAAAAATATCTTGAAACGCTTCAGAATGAACTTCAGAATATCGACAAAGAAGGGCTTTATAAGCGGGAACGTATTATTTCATCGCAGCAATCTGCTGAAATTGTTGCCAATGGAAAGACGCTTCTTAATTTCTGTGCCAACAATTATCTTGGACTCGCTAATGATCCGGAAGTCATAAAAGCTTCGCAGGACATGATGGATTCTCATGGTTACGGAATGTCGTCGGTACGGTTCATTTGCGGAACTCAGGATATTCATAAACAACTGGAAGAAAAAATTTCCCGTTTTGTGGGAATGGAAGATACTATTTTGTATGCCGCCTGTTTCGATGCCAATGGTGGGGTTTTCGAGCCGCTTTTTGGTGAAGAAGATGCCATTATTTCTGATGAGTTAAACCATGCTTCCATCATTGATGGTGTGCGTCTTTGTAAGGCAGCGCGTTACCGTTATAAAAATAATAATATGGCGGATCTGGAAGAACAGTTGAAAGCTGCCGCCGAAAAGAATCACCGTTTCAGAATTATTGTGACCGACGGGGTATTTTCTATGGACGGAATTGTAGCGGATTTAAAAGGAATTTGTGATCTGGCAGAAAAATATGATGCTTTGGTAATGGTGGATGATTCTCATGCTACAGGATTTATCGGGAAAACCGGCCGCGGAACCCATGAAGCCAGTGATGTGATGGGAAGAGTAGACATTATTACTTCTACCTTAGGCAAAGCATTGGGTGGTGCATTAGGCGGATTTACTTCCGGGAAAAAAGAAATTATTGACATGCTTCGTCAGCGTTCAAGACCGTATTTATTCTCCAATTCATTAGCACCTGGAATCGTAGGAGCCGCCATCAAAGTATTGGATATGATTGAAAACGATACTTCCAAAAGAGACCGGGTGATGGAAAATGCTGAATATTTTCGAGATAAGATGAAAGCCAAAGGTTTTGATATTCCTGATGGAGACGCTGCCATCGTTCCGGTGATGCTGTATGATGCTCCGCTTTCTCAAAAAATGGCTGAGAAACTGATGGATGAAGGAATTTATGTAATCGGCTTTTTCTATCCTGTTGTTCCGAAAGGCAAAGCCAGAATCCGTGTACAACTTTCCGCCGCACACACCCGCGAACAACTTGACAAAGCTATTGCAGCATTTGAAAAAGTAGGGAAAGAACTTGGTGTTATTTAATAAACTGGTTGTTGGTATAATGAAAAATATTTTATCCATTCTATTGTTGTCTTTGTCTGTGGCTATAGGAGCGCAGAAAAAAGATACTGTCATTTTAGATCATAATGATGAATTAAAAATTGAAGCACTGCCGTATTATAATTTCGGGAAAGGAGTTGGGATGACTTCTCCCGACAGTTTGTTTCAAATGAACCTTCGTTTCAGAATGCAGAACCGACTGGAAATTTTGAATGATGAAGGAAGTACTTCCTATGATGCCATGATCCGCAGACTGAGGCTCCGTTTTGATGGTTATGTGGGAGATCCGCGTTTTGTATATGTCATTCAGCTCTCTTTTTCGCCGAAAGATGTGGGACCGCTGGAAGATGACGGCGACCTGAACATTATCCGCGATGCGATGATCTTTTTCAATCCAAATAAAAACTGGAATTTTGGTTTCGGACAAACAAAACTGCCCGGGAACAGACAAAGAGTCAATTCTTCCGGAGCTTTACAGCTTACAGATCGTTCCATCAATAATTCCAATTTCAATATAGACAGGGATTTCGGGCTTCATGCTTATTACTTAAAACCAAATACCGAAGGTTTTGGATTTAATGTCAAAACTGCCGTTTCTACCGGAGAAGGAAGAAACTGGACCAAAACAAGAGACGACGGTTTGGCGTACACCGGCCGTTTGGAATTGTATCCTTTGGGAAGTTTTAAAAAAGGAGGCGAATATTTCGAGGGAGATCTGATGAGAGAAGAAACGCCGAAACTGTATCTGGGAGCTACCTATCATTATAACCAAAAAGCAAGAAGAACTGCCGGACAAACCGGAGCTACGCTTTATGAGCAGAAAGATCTTTCCTCACTTTTTGTGGATGCGATGGTAAAATACAACGGATTTTCCGTCATGTCGTCTTATATGAATAGAGAAACGCCCAATCACAGTTCTGTAGCGATGAATCCTGTAGATCTTTCAGATTTCAATTATGTTCATACCGGACAAGGTTTTGATACTCAAATGAGTTATACTTTCCCATCCAACTGGGAAATCATCGGCAGATATTCGCAGCTGGCTCCGGGAAATGAAATATTTCCTTTCATGCCGAAGCAAAAACAATATTCATTCGGGGTCACAAAATACATTTGGGAACATGCTTTTAAAGCGCAAATGGAAGTTTCAAAAAATGATTTCCAGTATTTTGACGGAACCAATAAGGACAACTGGTACATCCGTTTCCAGATTGAAATGGGAATTTAACTCTTTGATTATTTAATTCTTTACGATTTATTCCAGATGCTGTATCTTATCATCAAAGCATTTCATATCATTTTTATGGTAAGTTATTTTGCCGGCATTTTTTATCTTGTAAGAATCTTTGTGTATTACAAGGATACCGATGCTTTCGGCAAAACAAAACAGGAAATTCTGCGGGAACAGTATGTGATGATGGCGCGCAGATTATGGAATATTATCATTATTCCTGCGGGGATCATCATGCTCATCAGCGGAATTACCCTTATTTTCCTGAATTTCGGATTGATGAAAACCCCTTGGTTTCATTTAAAACTTACTTTTCTTATCGGATTGGCTGCCTATCATTATTGGTGTTGGAAAAAAGTGCAGGAAATTGCAAAACTGAATGGTAACACTTTATCTATACCGAATATCCGGCTAAGACAATTCAACGAAATTGCAACCTTTATTCTTTTTCTGGTGGTCGGAACGGTCATTCTGAAAGGTCAGGTTCTGGAATACTGGTGGCAATTAATCTTGGGCTTTGTCGTTCTGGTAGTGGGGATTTCTCTCACCGTAAAACTGGTTAATAAAAATAAAAAACATGACAGCAATATTTAAAAAAGAACTTTGGGGATATTTCGGAAACTGGAGCGCGTGGTTCATCATCGCAGCTTTCAGTATTACGGCGACACTTTTTCTCTTTTTTTTCGACAACAGTTCTAATATTTTCGAAATAGGAAGTGCTTCTCTTCAGGCTTATTTTGCACTTTGTCCGTGGTTGTTGATGTTCATTATTCCGGCCATTTCCATGAAATCTTTTGCAGAAGAACAACAAACCGGAACTTTATACTGGCTTTTTTCCCAGCCTGTGAAGATTTCAGATATCGTTTTAGGAAAGTTTTTATCTGTCTGGCTGGTTGGGATTCTCTGCATTATTCCATCGCTGGTGTATCTCTACACCGTGTATGTATTGGGTGTTCCGGCAGGAAATCTGGACATGGGAGCTACTTTGGGAAGTTATTTCGGCTTGGTGATTCTAATTGCCGCTTTTTCTGCGGTAGGAATTCTGGCTTCTTCGCTTTCGTCACACCAGATTATGGCCTATCTTCTGGGCGTTTTCATGTGTTTTATTCTGTATTTCGGGATCGAACAACTCGCGAGTTATAAACTTCTTGGCGGTGCTGATTATTTGCTTTCCAATATTGGTTTTTATCAGCATTATATCGCTTTTACCAAAGGGTTAATTGATACAAGGGATGTGTTTTATTTTCTGCTCGTGATTGCAGCGGCACTTTTTGCTGCACAGTATTTTGTTCAAAAGAAAAAATAATATTGAAATCTAAAAAATGAATAAACGGTCGATCATTTATCTTATCTTAGGACTTGTTTTGCTGGCTGGAACTGTGGGAATTTTTTCCTCACGGTTTGATCTTACGAAGGAGAAGAGATACACCCTGTCTTCTTCCTCGCTTCAGGTGCTGAAAAATGTACAGAAACCGCTGATGGTGGAAGTATATCTGGACGGCGATTTCCCGGCGAATTTCAAACAGTTGCAGAATGAAACCCGGTTCATGCTGGAGGAATTCCGCAAGATCAATTCCAATATTGATTTTAAATTTATCGATCCCATCAAAACCAAAATGTCCCAGGATACCCTGATGGCGATGGGAATGCAGCCTTCTATACTGCCTGATATGAAAGACGGACAGGTTCGGCAGATCGTTATATTTCCTTATGTGGCTTTAAAATATCAGGAGTTCGGAAGTTCCGTGCCGCTGATTGTACAGCAAAGCGGGATAGATGCGACTGAACAGCTTAATAAATCCATAGAATATCTCGAGTATAACCTGATTTCCAATATTAAATCGATCGCTCAGGAAAATCGAAAAAACGTTGGAATTTTGATCAATCAAGATGAGCTGGGCCCAGAAGAGTTCCAGGGATTTATGCAAATGGCACTCGAAAGCTACAATGCAGGTCCCGTAGTTCCCGAACAGGGCGATGAACTGACACAAGCCGATATTCCAAAACTGAAAAAAATGGATGCTCTTGTAATTGCAAAGCCGAGGAAACCTTTCACCGATGGCGAAAAAGTTATTCTGGATCAGTACATTATGAATGGAGGGAAAACACTTTGGATGATGGATGCCGTGAATGCAGAAATGGATACGCTTACGCGCAGCAAAAAAATTATGGCGTATCCGATTGATCTGAATATGAATGATTTTTTCTTCAATTATGGCGTGCGCATCAATTCTGCTTTGGTAAAAGATGTTCAGAAATTTGCTCTTCTAAGGTTAGTCACTGGTGAAGTGTCCGGAAATCCACAGTATACGAGTTTACCTTGGCCGTATTTTCCATTGGGTATTGCTGAAAACAATCATCCAGTTACCCGCAACATCAATCCGGTAAAGTTTGAATTTCCTACGGCGATTGAAATTTTGGAAAGACCCGGAATCAAAACGGAAATCCTTTATGAATCCAGTCCGCGAACGATACTGAAAACGGTTCCCAATTATGTAGATCTGAAAGAACTTTCAAAACCCGATAGCATCGGTGTAAATGAAAGAGCTTCCGACAGCAAGATTTTTGCTGTCGCATTGAATGGTGAGTTTTCTTCAGCCTATGCTAACAGAAGCGAAAGGAATGCGTATCCGGATTTTAAACCTAAAAGTACCGAAAACAGAATGATTGTTATTTCGGATGGCGACGTTGGCAGAAATAAAATCATTAAAGGAAATCCGCTTCCGCTAGGCTACGATCTGCTGACCAATCAGCAGTTTGGAAATGAGCAGTTTCTTCGCAATGCTCTGGATTATCTTTTGGATGATGCCAATTTGATGGAACTTAGAAACCGAAATATTGAAGCCCGATTACTGGACCGCCAGCGTATCGATAATGAAAAGACCAACTGGCAATGGTTTAACTTGCTTCTTCCGTTGGCCATTATCGGTGTTTTAGGTGCTTTGTTTTTCCTGCTTAGAAAAAGAAAATTTGCATAGAAAAACGTTTCGTGTAGATTAATTTTCGCTGATTTGTGCAAAGATGAGACAGATTAACACAAGGTTTTGTGTAATTGAAGATTTTAAAATGATAAAAAAATTTTGCTTACTGTTGTTTCTTTGGATATTGTGTAGCTGTGTTTCACAGCGAGAAATAGCTTTCTCATCTTTGCAGAATGGCGATCTTATCTTTGTGGAAGCGCGGCAGGAAAATCTTTCGGGAGCTATCAATCGCGTCACCCAAACTTCAGAACATGAAAATTTTGATCATATCGGAATCCTCGAAATTTCAGAGGAGGGAATGTTTGTTTTGCACACATCTCCCAAGCTGGGATCAGTGAGGCAGCCTTTTCAGGAATTTTATCAAAGTAATCTTAAAAATCAGCAAACCATGGTGGTGTACCGGTTGAGAAAAGAATTCGGTAATGCAGTTCCATCTGCAATAGGCAAAGCCAAAACCATGCTCGGAAAGCCTTACAACAGCACTTATGTTTTGAATGAAGAACAATATTATTGCTCAGATTTTATAGAAAGAGCGTTCCGCAGCCACGGTATTTTCGAGCACATTCCGATGAACTTTAAAAATCCCAAAACCGGTGAAATAGATGACTTCTGGAAATCATTTTATAAAAATTTTGGAATTGCGGTGCCCCAAGACGAACCGGGAACCAATCCTAATCAGTTGGCAGCTTCAGCCAATCTGAAACGTTTGGGAAAATTGAATGAAAACTTTATTTTTTCATCGGATGAAATTGAAAATTATAAAAAGCGAATGGGATTGATTAGAATTGAATGATTTTAATAGTCAGTAAATAGTTTGAGTTTCCACAAATCACTCATTGCAAATATTTCTACTAATTGAATATGCAGGCAACATCCCACTAAAAATACAACTTTAGTTCGGATGCAACGCTCTAACTTACTATTTAACAAACGAAACCACCTAAAACAGGTGGTTTCTTTCTACAACAACTATAAAGTTGTTTGTGTTTTAATTTTTTGTAATGTGTTCTTCAACTTTCTGCTGTCCTTCAGAAACTTTGCTCTGAACTTGTGATGCTACATCACTTGCTTTTTCTTTCAGGTCGTTACTCCATTTGTTAAGATTACCTTTAGCTGTATTGATCGTATCTTTTACAGCTTGTTTCTCTTCTGGTGTCGCTTTTTTATATCTCCACCATGCCAAAGCTGATAATCCTAGTAATGCGAGTAAGCCATTTCTTTTGCTTCCCATAAAAAATTGTGTTTAATTGTTAGTAATTGATTTTATTAATCAATGTAAACACTGTGCCAATTTGAGCTTTCTATTTTAATAATTTCAGAAATAAATTATATAATCTCAGATTTCTTAGTCAAATATTTTAAATTCATTTCCATCATAACTTGCAAATACCATTGTGGGATGGCTTTCCTGATGGTGTATATTTCCAAGATGATCTATCGCAATTGCACCGGCAAAACCATCGATTTCTTTCAGTTCGATAAAGGTTTTTTGAAATGCATGCTGAACACTGAGTCCGTCGGTAACTCTGGTAACAATCTTTGCAGCAGTTCCGTTGCTCACAATATCTTCGCCTACACCTGTACAGCTTACTGCGCAGAAAGAGTTGGCGAAATTTCCGGCCACCGTCGCGCTGTCGGAAATTCTACCGGGGAGTTCAAACCCTTTTCCTCCCGTAGAAGTTGCTGCGGCCAATTTCCCATCTTTGTCAAGGGCGACACATCCCACAGTTCCTCTACCTTCACTTTTTACCTTTGCTTCATATTCGCTTCTCCGTTCTGAAATTTCTGTAGAAAAATCTTCAAAACCATGTTGTTCGGCATATTGTTTTGCACCAGTGTCTCCCAAAACACGGTCGTCTTCCTTCATCAAAGCTTTGGCTACAAGCACCGGATTTTTTACATTTTGAATATTAATTACACCACTGAACTTCTGTGTGGCGCTGTCCATCAGGGAAGCACTCATGCGTATTTTGCCGTCTCGCTGTATTTGGGAACCGATGCCAGCATTAAAAAGAGGATCGTCTTCCAATAACGATACTGCAAAAACTACAGTTTCGGATGCTGAATGATTCTTCAGAAATTCAAATGATTTTTCGGCAATATTTTTTAAAGATTTTTGTTTGGCGAATTTGGTTTCGTCACTTTGGCTGCTTTCGGAAAAAAAACCACCGTGTATTATAAGTTTCATAAAATGCTATTTTAAAATCTCAGACCACTGGAATAGAATTATACTGTGAATTATTAATCTTAAGCTCTTTTGTTTTCAGATCAAATTCATCATTCATACTCATGACATGAACCACTAAATTATCAATAGAAACGGGATCTCCGAGATTTATTTTTGTAAGATTGGTGTCTTTAATGAACCTTCCATCTACCAAAATTACAAGTCCGGAACCCACTGCTGTCATTACATCATTTTTGATAAAAAGGCCGGTATCTTCACCCAAACCAATGCCTAAAGTCCGCGGATTATTGACTACCGCTTGGAACAAACGCCCGATTCTTCCTCGTTGTACAAAATGAGTATCCACAATTACGTTATCAATAAAACCCAGTCCTTGTGTTGTTTTAATTTCGCCTTTCAAAAGAGCTTCACCGCTGGATCCCTGATAAATCATATTCTCCGACGCTGCTGCTGCACCCGCGGAAGTACCTGCGTACAGAAAATCGGTTTCCTGATATTTTAACAAAATGGCATCATGAAAACGGGTTCCTCCTAAAATAGAGGTAAGGCGAAGCTGATCTCCACCCGTAAATAGAACGACATCGGCTTGGTTTGCGCGGGCTACAATCGCATCGGAATTGGCTTGTTCACGTGTTTCAATATCCAGAATATTCACATTTTTAGCACCTAAGAATTCAAATGCTTTTTTGTATTCCGGGCCTACAATCTGAGGGATTTGGGATGCTGTTGTTATGATTTCAATGGAAGAATCGTTTTTATTCTTACTTTCATTGATGATTTTTCTCAGAATTCCTCTTTCAAAAAAATTCAGATTTTTTTCTATATTTTGATCATAATCGGTTTCCGTAAAACTGCCTTTATTCACAGCACCACCGATGATCATTAATTTTCCTTCAGGTTTCATAGCTTACAAATTTATAAAAATATTTAAATCTGAAATGGGATTATCTCATTCAAATTACGACCCATCTTCATAAAGCATTCCTTATCTCCTCTTTTTGCTATACAGAGCCGTTTACAAGATTTTAAAAATAATTTGCAGACCGTATTTATTTTAAAGGATTTCGTTTATCTTTGATTTTGATATTTAAAAATAAACGCACTCAATTACTATGAAAATCGAAAAAATTCAGGCATTACGCGGGCCAAATATATGGAGTATTAGCAGAAAAAAACTAATTCAGATGAGACTCAATCTGGAAGAGTTAGAGCAGTTTCCAACCAACAAAATAGATGGTTTCCGGGAACGGATTGAAAAACTTTTGCCTTCTCTCATCACTCACCGCTGTTCCGAAGGATACGAAGGCGGCTTTTTTCACCGGATTGAAACAGGTACTTGGATGGGGCATGTTATTGAGCACATTGCTTTGGAAATACAGTCTCTTGCAGGAATGGAAACCGGCTTTGGAAGAACAAGGGAAACTAAAACTCCCGGTGTTTATAATGTAGTTTTCACTTATATTGAAGAAAATGCGGGCATTTACGCAGCAGAAGAAGCCGTGAAAATTGCTCAGGCACTAATTGATAATGAAGAATACGATATTGAGAATTGCATCCAACAATTAAAAGAAATCAGAGAACGCGTTCGGCTGGGCCCATCTACAGGAAGTATTGTGGAAGAAGCACAATCGAGAAGAATTCCATGGATCCGGCTCGGAAAAAACTCTTTAGTCCAGTTGGGTTATGGAATCAATCAGCAAAGATTTCAGGCTACCATCACAGGGAAAACCAGTTCTATTGCGGTAGATATTGCCTGCAACAAAGAAATAACAAAGAAAATGCTGGAAGATTCCGCCATTCCGGTTCCATCTGGTGACTTGGTTACCGATACTGATGGGTTGGAAAGAGTGATCAGAAAAATAGGATTTCCTCTGGTTTTAAAACCGCTGGATGGCAACCACGGACGTGGCCAAACCATCAATGTTCAAGATTGGGAAACCGCAAAAGAAGGTTTGGTTTATGCACAAACGATTTCCCATAAAGTTATTGTGGAGCGGTATGTTACAGGATTTGATTACAGAGTTTTGGTGATTAATCATAAAATGGTGGCGGCAGCGCGGCGAGTTCCCGCACATATTGTTGGTGACGGTTCGGCAACCATTCAGGAACTTATAGATTTAGAAAATCAAAATCCCCGCAGAGGATATGGCCACGAAAACGCACTTACAGAAATTAACGTCGACAAAGATACGGTGGAACTGTTGGGCAAATTAGATTATACCTTAGAAACAATTCCGCAAAAAGGAGAAACCGTTTATTTAAAATCTACCGCGAATCTTTCTACTGGTGGAACTTCAATTGATGTTACCGATATGGTGCATCCAGAAAACATCACCATGTGTGAAAGAATTTCTAAAATCATCGGACTGGATGTCTGTGGTATCGATATCATGGCAGAAAATCTTACCCAGCCATTGAAAGAAAGCGGAGGCGTTATTTTGGAAGTTAATGCAGCTCCGGGATTCAGAATGCATCTTGCACCCAGTGAAGGCCTTCCAAGGAATGTTGCAGGTCCGGTAGTAGATATGTTGTATCCGCCCGGAAAACCGATTACCATTCCGATTATTGCTGTAACTGGAACCAACGGTAAAACCACCACTACACGACTGATTTCCCATATTGTAAAAAATAACGGATATCGTGTAGGTTTCACCACTTCTGACGGAATTTATATTCAAAATACCATGCTGACGAAAGGTGACACTACAGGACCAATATCTGCGGAATTTATTTTAAAAGATCCGACAGTAGAGTTTGCAGTACTGGAAACCGCACGCGGTGGTATTCTTCGGTCAGGATTGGGATTCGGGCAGTGTGATATCGGCGTGCTCACCAATATTAACGAAGATCATCTCGGAATCAATGATATTCATACTTTGAAAGATTTGACTAAAGTAAAAAGGGTGGTTCTGGACAGTGTGAAAAAAAACGGCTGGTGCGTTCTGAATGCCGATGACGAATATTCCATGAGACTAATTAATGATCTGGATGCCAGAGTAGCTATTTTCAGTCTGGACGAGCAAAATCCTTTCATTAAAAAATTTGCAAAAGAGGGAAGAACGACATGTATTTTAGAAGAAGGACATATTACCATTAAAAAAGGCGACTGGAAAATCAGGATTGCAAAAGTAATCAACATTCCTATCACCATGGAGGGGAAAGCTAAATTCATGATTCAAAATGTATTAGCGGCAAGTTTAGCGACGTATCTTCATGGATTTGAAATTGAGGATATCGCCAATTCACTCAGAACTTTTATTCCCAGCGCGCAGCTCACTCCAGGCAGACTAAATATTTTCAAGTTTAAAAACTTCAAGGTTCTCATCGATTTTGCTCATAATCCTGCCGGTTACGAAGCTATTGAAGATTTTCTAAAAAACATCGAGAGTCCGAAAAAAATAGGAATTATATCCGGAGTAGGGGATCGCAGAGATTCAGATATTAGAAAATGTGGCCAAATTGCAGGCAGAATGTTTGATCATATTATTATCCGGAATGAGAAACATTTGCGCGGTAGAACGGAAGAGGAAATTAATGCTTTGGTAATTGATGGAATTCATTCCTCAGGAAAAAACCCAAGTTTTGAAATTATCCCGAAAGAAATGGAAGCGCTGAAACACGCTATGAGTCTGGCGGAAGAAGGTACGTATATAACAGCCCTGAGCGACGTGGTAACCAATGCAATAGAACTCGTGCAAAATTATCAGACAAAGGAATTACAGGAAGATATAGAATAAACAAGAAGAAAATCCGCTTTTTAAAGGCGGATTTTTCGATTTATTTCTTATCAAATTCTTTACAATCTGTAGGTTGTAAGATTTGTCCGTCGGTAAATTTCACCGAATTATTTTTGAATCGCTCACCCGTTTCATCGTACTCGCCAATACCTTCAATCAGTTTTCCGTCTTTTTTCAGAAACCATATTTCTCGTGTAGATTGTGTTCCTTCCGCAGCGAAATTATAATCAATCCTGATGGTATCGCCATCGGCAATTCCTACAATATCTCCGGAAGAACTGTCCTTTTGGAAATTCTTATAATTCATTGTTCCTGTGATGGTTCCCAGATTATCACTCATTTTCAGAAACAGTGTATCTTTTCCATTGACCCTCATATAGCATTCTTCCGGAATTTCTTCGATGACAATGTCGCTTTCATTTACAGTCGCTGCTTCTTTTTTTGCTAGAATGTTATCTGTTTTATTTTTCTTTTCACAAGCGATGAACAGCCAGGAAATACACGCTAAAAAAATATATTTCTTCATTTCAAAATATTTAAAGCAAAGATACATTTTATCGTGAAATTATGGGTTTGGCTTTGTAAACATCGGATAAATAGTGAGTGAATCAGAAGATCTGGTATTCTCATATTTTAAACTGTATCATAAAATATGGTTTTTATTATATAAATGTGAACCTATCTGATTTAACATAATATAAATTATAGGCAAACTATTCTTCAACGAAAACCGGTTATAAAAACCGGTGTTTCTGTTATTTAATTCTAAACTCTAACTTCGCATTGAAAAACCGTCCTGTGAGATTTACTGGTACCGGATAAATATAATTATTGCTTACGTCGGTTACCCATTGATTGGCGACCGTATTATAAATATTAAACGCATTGAAAACTTGCACGCCCAATGTTAGTTCTTCAAAATTGCCCCAGAATCCCCACATTTTATTTTTCTCTTTGGGATCGATAAAAACATATGACAGTCCGATATCTACACGTTTGTAGGAAGGCAAAGTTTTCTGAAACTGATACCGTGACATCACATCCGGTTGTCCTGCTGCATCAAACATTACCGGTGCTCCCGTAGGCAATCCCATAGCAAAAACGCCCGTCAGATTGACTCTCATTTTGGGAAATCTCGGCATATAATCTTGATAAAAAACTGCGAAACGAAAACGCTGGTCTGTTCCGCGTGGTAAATCTCCCATTCCATTGATGTTCTCAAAAGTTCGGGCATAACTTGCAGACAACCAAGAGTCTACACCAGGAACGAATTCTCCGAAAAGTCGCGCATCAACGCCATAGGCATATCCGTCTGCCATATTCTGGCCGGCATAACGAATTCTGACATTATCCATAAAATAAGGAATCATCTGATCCATTTTCTTATAATATAGTTCGGTGGTCAATTTGAAAGGCCGGTTGTACATCCAAAATTCATAATCGTTACCCAAAATGAGCTGATATGAACGCTGCGATTTTATTTGATCATTAAAACTTCCTTCCAAATCTTTTATTTCTTTATAAAATGGCTGTTGATAATACACACCTCCGGAAATTCTGAACAGCATATCCTGTTCCCAATCGGGTTTTATAGAAAACTGTGCTCTTGGCGAGAATATGGTTTCTTTATTATAACTCCAGTTGGCAACTCTGGCTCCAACATTCACGAATGCGCGGCTTCTTCCCCAGTAAAATTTATTGGAATACTGTAAATAAGCCGAAAGCCTCGTCGGTTGAATGTGATTGTTTCCTGCCAAATGATACTGCAATTCCAGAGCGCTGTCATCCAAAACTCCCGGAATTACTTGATCTCGCGGCACGCTGTACCCTACAGAATCTATCAGTTTCCATTCATTGGTAAAATCTCTCAGATCTTCTCTTTCATATTTCAATCCGAGTTCGATATCGGAATTAATATTCGGTTTGAAACGTGTTCTAAACTGCGCTCCGTAAGTTTTAATTAAAAGATCATTACGTGCATGTTCTATCTGTCCGCCAATATCGTAGGAAGTTGCAGGTTCATTGGTAATGGGATCAAAAGCTTCCAAAATATAACCGGAAGCAATGCTGTAATATTCCCTCTCGCGGTTTTGATATGCAAAATTATCAAGTGAAAACCGCCATTTATCATTGGGTTTATAGTTAAGGGAAAAAGATCCCATCATGTTTTTATAACGATCGTCTTCTTTCCCGCTGTAAAACATGCGAATCCGGATGGGCTGATTGACCGTTCCAAATTCTACTTCCTTATCCCGTGGAATCATTTCAAAATCATTCTGAGAATAATATCCCATAAATGACATCGAAAATTTCGGACTGACATGATAATTGATAAATGACTGAAAATCCATGTATACCGGATTAAAATCGGTATTCTCATTCAGCGTTTTCAATATGAGGTTGGTATTTCTATATCTTCCCGAAACCAGTGCGGTCAGTTTTTTATTGTCAGTAGCAAAACCTGTGGTAAGCCTCCCTCCTATCAAACTTGCTTCCCCCGAAACTTCAAATTTCTCAGGTTCACGGTAATAAATATTGAGTGCAGACGACATTTTATCACCATATTTTGCTTCGAATCCACCTGGAGAAAAGTTCACAATAGAAACCATATCGGGATTAATAATGCTCATTCCCTCCTGCATCGAGTTTCGTATCAGAAAAGGCCTATATATTTCAATATCATTAATGTAAATAAGGTTTTCATCGTAATTTCCGCCCCGAACCATGTACTGAGAGGAAAGTTCGGTGTTGGAATTTACGGACGGCAAAGTTTTAATGAGTCCTTCAATTCCTCCGGAAATAGATGCGATTTGTGCTGCTTCTCCGGCTTTAATGCTGACATTGGTCTGATCATTCGATCTGCTGGACTGTCGCTGGAAAACCACTTCCTCAATCTGTTGGGTGCGAAGCGTATCTCTTCCCTGCGACAACATTAGCAAAGGGAACAGTGATGCGGCTAAAAAGAGCTGTTTTTTCAATGTGAAGTTTTTAAAAACTAAATGTAAAAAATTTAAACTAAACTACAGAATCGCTTCCCGAATTCGTGTAAGCTTCTGCAGCAAACTTTCCAGTTGATCCAGTTTCAGCATATTGGCACCGTCCGACAATGCACAAGCAGGATCTTCGTGTGTTTCTATGAAAAGGCCATCTGCTCCAACGGCAATTCCGGCTTTTGCAATGGTTTCAATAAGATCAGGTCTTCCGCCTGTAACACCCGAACTTTGATTAGGCTGTTGCAATGAATGGGTGACATCCAGAATCACCGGTGCAAACTGCTGCATGGTTGGAATTCCGCGGAAATCTACAATCAAATCGGTGTAGCCGAAAGAATTTCCGCGCTCAATAATGGCGGTTTTGTCATTTCCTGAATCTTTCACTTTTTCTACAGCAAATTTCATGGATTCCGGGGAAAGAAACTGTCCTTTTTTCAAGGTGACACATTTCCCTGTTTTCGCTGCGGCGACGAGCAAATCGGTTTGTCTCACCAGAAATGCAGGAATCTGAAGTATATCTACAAACTGGGCTGCCAGAGCTGCGTGTTCATTTTCATGAATATCAGTGGTGGTGGGAATGTTGAAAGTATCGCCTACTTTTTTCAGAATTTCGAGAGATTTCTCCTCGCCGATGGTAGTGAAGGAATCTACCCTGCTGCGGTTGGCTTTTTTAAAACTTCCTTTAAAAATAAAAGGAATCTGAAGCCGGTCTGTGATATTCAGGACTTTCTCGGCTATTCTAAGCGCCATATCTTCGCCCTCGATAATGCACGGGCCGGCGATCAGGAAAAAGTTTTCGGAGTTTTGATGATGAATGTTATTGAGATGATGAATCATAACAGTAAAAATTAGAATGTATTGAATCGCTGAACATTATAGTTTTTTAATTATCTTTTCAAATGTATTAATATTTCTTGAAGTAATCTGATCCTTCAGGCTCTTTCTTCCCAGAATTTTTCCGAATTCTGAGCTCAAAGTGTTGCCTTTCGAAATCTGCCAGTAAAAGGTTTGCGCTGCGATTTTCCCTTCTTCATTTTCTGCCTTTGCCGCTTTTTCAAATTCCGCCGCCAGTATTTTATGAACACCATCATTCCCGATGAAAGCATACGTATGAAAGTTTTCGTCTTTAGGGAAAGGATTACTTTTCAATATTTCTTCAATCTCTTTTTCCGATTTGATAAACAGAAATGCATCGTAACTGAAATGTGCTGACATGGCTTTTTGCAGCGTTTCCTTTAGCACAGCCACTTCTTCTTCCGAAGAAAATATAATATTTCCCGATGCTAATACTGAAGTCACTTTTTGCGCACCAACATTTGCGAAAACCGCACATACATCGGCCATTTTCATCGTCGTTCCTTTTACGTTTACTCCTCTCAGAAATGCACAATATCTCATTTTGACATCAGTTCAAAAACAAAAAGCGGGAAATGAAGCCCGCTAATATTTATTGAGCAACCCTCATGATTGCTTTGGTAATCTGATCCTCTTTTTCTTTCGCAAAAGTAGAATCATACGGTGTCATAATATCAAAAAGATAGCTGTAGAAAGGCGTTATCCGCTGCACCTTATCGGTTTCCCTGAACGCTTTTTCCTTGCCCATTTGTTCCAGGTTTTTTACAAAATCATTAAAGCGCTTGTCCACCGGTTCCAGAGATTTTACAAGATAATTATACGCTTTGTCTTTCTGTCCCGATTTTTCATAAGCATCGGTTACGGCAGCCACTACCAACGAATATTCCATTGTTTTGGTACGCATCTGTCGGCTTACGAAACGCTGTTGTTCCGAAGGAAGTGCAGAATAATAATCAAATTCCCCGAAAATTTCTTTCTCTAATTGATCCGCCAAATCAAGGCCTTTCTTTTCTTCGCCTGCAACGATATAGGCATAAGCAATGGACGCCAGCGAACGCGCATCATTGTATTTGGAAACCGGAATTTCTTTGGAAGCCAAATCCAGAATTTCGAGTGCTTTCTGTTTCTGTCCGGATAAGGCTAAAGCTTCCGCTGCTCTGCCCACAGAATTCCTGTAGCTGATGATATTGGAAGTGGAAGTTTCATCAAAATGAACATCCGTATTTTTAAAATTGCCCCAACGAAAATTTTTAACCGTTTGGTACAGTGATTCCGCATCTACTCTTCCGATTTCTCCATCTTTCCTTACTGGAGTTTTGATGGGAACCAAACGATAGGTGAAGCCATCGAACTGAAGATAATCGTCCAGATAAAACACATTTTCGCTGTCGTAAATACCGCCGTTAGAAAAATTCATGGTTCTTTTCCAATCGAAATGCGCCAGCATATCCAACAGAATCAGGTTGTTTTTAAACATGGTGCTTCTCTGATAATCTATCGTGATATGATCCACCATATTGGGTAAATCTGAAGATTTTACTGCGCCCGATTTGATGGCATTTTCTTTATTAACAGGAATGATCAGTTTGGAAACAGGAATGAAATTAAACCTCTCATAACGGCTGTCTCCAAACAACATTTTCAAAACTTCATCCTTTTCAGGACTTTTAGTTTTAATAAAATTAATGGCTTCTTTTACGGTCATGGAATCCTGAGCGATGTATTTTTTAAAAGGTTCAAAAATACTTTCCGGAGCTCCCTGCTGAATTTGCCCTTTGATAAAACGATCCAGACTTTCTGCATCCATCACCACAATCTGGTCATTGGTGCCATCTCGGTAGTCTTCATGAGTCAAAGCACCCGGAACCGGCATGGCTTCATAGGTACGGCGTTTTACTTGGTCAATATTCCAAGGTGTGGAAAGCAGCGTGAAATTTACCACTTTCACATCACTGCGGAACCCTTCTGTTTCCTGAATTCCCCAAACCGGATAGGTATCGTTATCACCATAAACAAAGAGAATATTATTTTCCGGCAACGATTTCAAAACCGAATAAGCATAATCATAGGCAGCATATCTTTGGCTTCTGTCGTGCGGTGTATAGTTTTGGAAACCCATCATAAAAGGAATTCCCAAGAGTAAAATTCCGGCAATAATATTGACGGCGTTCGACTTTATTTTAGACTGGAAATACCACAATATCGCCGCAGCACCCAACCCTATCCAAATCGCAAATGCATAGAAAGAGCCTACCATGGCATAATCTCTTTCACGTGGCTCAAAAGGCTTTACGCCAGTATAAAAAATAATTCCCACACTGGTCAGAATAAAGAGGGAAAGTATGGCATAGAACCGTCCGAAATCCCTGTTTAACTGAAAGAAGAATCCTATTAACCCCAAAATGAGCGGCAAGAAGAAAAACTTTACGGTACTTGCATTTTTAAACTTTGCCGGCATATCCGCCTGTGAACCCAAACGGGCATCATCAATAAAAGAAAATCCGGAAATCCAGTTACCGTGGGTATTTTCCATGTTTCCTTCCAGATCGTTTTGACGGCCTGCGAAATTCCACATCAGGTAGCGCAGGAAATAATATCCGTTTTGAAAGGTGAAAAAATAATCCAGATTTTGAGCCAGCGAAGGCTTCTGCACCCGAAGAAGATCATAAGGCCGGACATCGAGATAATCATCCACCCGAATGGTTCCTTCCTCATATTTGTTCCGAAGTTCATCAAAAATCTTCATCGCTTCGGGATTGTCTGCAATGTCAGGATTGCTGTAATTGAAGGAAAAATCCGGTGCTCCGTACATGGAAATATAATTGGACATTACATTTCTATCCTCATTGAACATTCTCGGCAAGAAACCTACATGTTCATCCGCATACACATAATTGGTACGCTCTCCTACTTTTCTATACGTGCCGGTTTTCTCATCTTTTTCGTATATATCTCCTTGCTTGGTCGTTTTAAAACTGCCATCTGCATTTTTCTGAATTCCGTTGGCATCCAGATACGCGGTGTAGTTTTGTCCGTAAATGGTGGGCCAGTCGCCATATTGTTCGCGGTTGTAATAATCCAGCATTCCGATCGCATTATCCGGATTATTAAGGTTCATGGGCGGATTGGCTGTGGCACGAATGGGAATAACCATCCAGCAGGAAAAGCCAATCATCATGTACACCACCGAAAGCATGATGGTCTGATAAATTCTTTTTCCGGATTTTCGGGCGTACTGAATTCCAAAATAACAAAGTGCAATCATTAACAAAAAGGCCACAATGGTTCCAGAATGAAAAGGAAGTCCGATTCCATTCACAAAAAAGATTTCCATTTTCCCGAATACCGTCATGATGACAGGAAAAATACCTTTGAAAACAATAGCCAGAATAACGAGCGTTATCGCATTCGCCCAAAAGAAATTCTTCCAGGTAAACTGATAATTTCTTGCGTAGTAAATAAAACACACGGCAGGAATGGCCAACATAGCCATCATGTGAACTCCTACGGACAGGCCGATGGTGAAGAAAATTAAAATAATCCAGCGTTCGCTGTCGGGTTGGTTATATTCGTTTTCCCATTTCGTAATGAGCCAGACAATGAGCGCAATAAACATAGACGCCATGGAATACACCTCGCCTTCCACCGCTGAATACCAAAACGTATCTGAAAAGGTAAAAGCCAGTGCCCCGACAGCACCTGCAAAGAGAATGGAGATTTCCTGATGGGTGGTGATTTCTTCAAATTCCTTGTTCAGCAATCTTCTTACAAGATGAGTGATGGTCCAGAAAAGGAAAAGTATGGTGAAAGCACTGAAAAGTGCCGACATCGCATTAATTACTAAAGAATATTTGGTGACATCGCCCAAAGCAAAAAAAGCGGCTACAGCCCCCAACAACTGAAATAATGCTGCGCCGGGTGCGTGAGTTACTTCCAGTTTCACGGCAGAAGAAATATATTCGCCGGTATCCCAGAAACTGAAATTGGGTTCTATGGTCAGCAGATAGGTGATGAAAGCCATTGCAAAAATCACCCACCCTATTACGGTGTTCAATTTTTTAAAAGTCCAGTTCTTCATAATAAGTTTCAATGTTGCGAAAATAAGGTTTTTCCTTGATTCAGACCGGTTAAAAATACCAATTAGCATTATTATTGTTGAATTAATTCATCGGTTAATGGATTAAAGGCTGATTTGCTGATTTGCTTTTTGTGGTGGTTAAGTGATTAATTGTTTAGGAGGCGAATTTGCTGATTTGCGAATTTGCTTTTTGTTGTGATTAAGTGATTAATCGTTTAGAGGGATAGTTGGTTAGTCGGCTCGGGTGCCTGAAAATCAGTAAATTGTAAATTGTGAATAGTGAATGGTGAAGCTTGGTTGGTCATTCGGGTGGCTGAGGCTCTCGAAGCCAGCGCGGATTTTAGTTCTCACAGATTTCGCAGATTCTCACAGATTTAAGACAGGCAAAGATTTAAAACAGGCAAAGAGTTGAAGCGGGTTAATTGTTTTGAGAAGGTTAATTGATTAATCGGTTAGTTGTTTAGGGAGCGAATTTGCTGATTTGCTCTTCTAAGGTAAAAGTTAAAATGTAAAAGGCAAAAGGCAAAGGGGAAAAGACTTGACTGGTGAATGGTGAATGGTGAAGGTTGCCTTGGTCGGCTCGGGTGGCTGAGGCTCTCGAAGCCAGCGCGGATTTTAGTTCTCACAGATTTCGCAGATTCTCACAGATTTAAGACAGGCAAAGATTTAAAACAGGCAAAGAGTTGAAGCTGGTTAATTGTTTTGAGAAGGTTAAATTGATTTGTCGGTTAGTTGTTTAGGGGGCGAATTTTGCTGATTTGCTGATTCGCTTTCTGGGGTTAGTAGGCACGGGAGGCTGAGCGGAGCCGAAGCCATGCTATCGGCGATCCGCAAGCGGATTCTTTACGCAAATCGCAGATTCATCGATTCCATTAAAAACAATAAATAAATTCTGAGATAAAAAGCTCTTGGGTCGGTTGCTTTCTTCAGAGCATTTGGTGGTTAAATGGTTGTGCAAATCCTTTTCCTAGCTCCCATAAAACCCCTGAAACAGGGACTTTGCATCCCCAAAATTCTTTACCTCCATACTTCACCCGTACATACCCCGTACATACCCCGTATATACCCCGTAGTTACCTTATGACCCACCCGAGCCCGTCCTTGTGACCCGTCCTGAAATAACTATACAGGTTAATAAATTAATCCTGATATAACTAT